>Ga0157363_1002940_pt1 | contig 15211 bp, 7 predicted proteins | sample AttsexASBM1_FD_111477 | JGI IMG/M metagenome (GOLD analysis project Ga0157363, IMG submission 111477) | Fungus gardens microbial communities from leaf cutter ant in Ribeirão Preto, State of São Paulo, Brazil - Atta sexdens ASBM1 | ecosystem: Host-associated > Fungi > Mycelium > Unclassified ...
AATTCTAATAGATTTAACCAGAAAATTCTGATTCGTCTATTTTCATCCAGAATTTTAATTAATCGAATCAGACATTTTTCTCATATTTATTTATTATTTATTTATAAATGTTAATAATCCAGACAACATTTTTATCAGGATATAAAAAAAACATCTTATCAGCAGTAGAATTACTCTGTCCATTTCTATCAATGTAGATTTTGGTTCTAACTTACTCTTTATTTTTCCAATTCTTAAAATTAAAAAATAATGAAAAATAAGTTTAACCAAAATTAAAATCAATCTATGTTGATGGAAATTATATGAACAAGTTCATGATTATTGCAATTTCAAATATCCAAATATAAATTCATAACTGTGCTCCTATTATCCTAACTGCGATATGTTCGATTTTAGTTTTCTAACCGTCAGCTCTTATTACTGAAACTATTATACGTAAGAGATATTTATTGAATTTCTATTATCTGAACTATTCATTTATTGAAATAATCTTGTCCCCATATTCGAAGTTTTATTGTATAATAAATTAAAAAAATCACATAGACAATTAGTTTGATATTTAAATTGCTAGTCTCGAGGTATGTCATGAAATATTGTGATAATTCATCAAAAGTCATTTCTTAAGTAGAAACAGATGAATTGATTAGATAACTGTAACAGCATTACATGTTACAGATATCAATTGCCGTATCAATTGAATCGAATCGTAAAGCGTATCGAAGCATACGGGAGCGAAGCGCCGATATTCAAGTGAAAGTCAAAACAGTGCTACTATAGTAGCAAGGGGCAGGATGATCAGGATGATTCGGGAGATTTTGGTGTGGCGTTGCGGAATTTGTCGCGTCACAGGATGACAATCGCAGATACTGCGGAAAGTTTTATTCGTCTGACGTTATTAATAGGCGGCACGTGATGTGCTTATTCTTCTCGAACCGGCAGATGTAAGCTGGATAAAAGGAACGACTGGGGAATACGATTCCATCTTGTATTACAAACGTACCTTTTACGATGTATTACGGGTACATAGTAATATACGAAGTTCACTTCGAAAACAAATATTGTATGAAAAAAACTAGAATTAAAATAATGCCTTCGAATCTTTTAATCTTTTCGTGAAACGATTTGTAAAAGTGAAATGAAATATTAATTTTTAAATGCCTGTTTGATATCCGGCTTTTTTTCCAAGACTTTCAATGTTTTTTTAAAAGTTAAACTGCGTTTAACTTTTTATTAATAAAAATATATTTACGACATTTAGAAGGAACGTATCTATATATCATTATGAAACGTATCTATATATCATTATCTTCATATATATTAAATTACACATTATTTTGTTTTAGCAACTGACATCTTTGCGAGGCTTATTTACCCTTATTAATTTGATTATGAATTTTTATTCCTTTGAATTTAAGATATTTTATTTTGAATTAAAAAAAATATATATTTGCTTAATACTGTTATATTTCTTAATCTGATGTTTCGATTGCAAAAATTTTTTTCTAAATTATTATTTTTATCATAAAATCGAAATATATCATATATGGTTGATGACACGGAAAATAATCTTGTTACGTAAATTGGAAGTCTGGTAGATTTAACCAAGTCTGAAAGATTTATATTTAAGATATTTAATAGTTATATTTAATAACTACTAAATATAACTATTTTAATAACTTAAATCCGAACATAATCGGGGCAGCCAGAAATTCAACATAATAAGAATTCTGATTAATATAATTAAAATTCATTTGTACTTTTTATTGGTACAACCAAAATTTTCCTCAGTATATATAATATTTTACATTGTGCAATATTAAAGAATTTTGTATTAATCTGATTTCCGACAAAAATAATTGAAAAATTAAGCAAAAATTTTTTTAGAATTTTGTAATCAGATTTGCAATAATATCAGTCGATTGCTCTAATCCCATTGTTTCTTTTTTTTATTTCTCCAGAATAAGTCATTTTGCTTCATTCTGAATTTCTATATCCGGCTGACGAATGTCTTAATTCATGAATACATCTTATTGCCCATGGCAATGGAATGAGCAAGACGAATTGCTGCCGATTTGCATTTAAACGGTAGATAAAGCATACCCGGGAGCAAATTAATTTGCCGTTTTATTCTTTTTGCGGGTGCGATCGTATCGAGCGAGATATCTAAGGTTTTGAGAACCAAACATATTTGTCTATCTGTTCCTAGCTTAATTCTTGTTCTCTCTTACAAATGATTGAATTGTTCAATTGATAATTATATTTAAATTTAATTAATCAAGATACTATTATCATAAGATACGTTTATTTATCATTTATTAATTATTTCATATATTTTTTAAAACGAAGGTATTAAAGAAAAATAAATCACAATCGAAAATTTCTTTCAAGATTAATTTGAGAACAGAATTTGAAGTTTCTGGTCTTTATTTATTGTTGTTCCGTATTGATGTCCGTATTGAATTGCAAAACACTTCCGTATTGTGCATTCGATGATATGTATGAGAATAGAAAAATGATAGATTAGTAAATTTGACGTTTTTTTCTCGTTCAATCTTGTTTTGCATGCTCCATGAAGCGAACATGTTATATTTGTGACAAGTAGAAATTGATATCGCCAATTAAGCACCGTTTGTGAAAACGCATGTAAAAACGATGATAGGAATCAGACGTTATCCTTGCAGGCCGGATGCGGGCAATCTCCAACTTCGTAATGATAATGTGGATACATATATGTAAGGATGCACATCAGACATAGATATTTTCTCGTAACATCCGTTTGGCAGATCATCACGAATACAGGATGATGTTTAATTGAAGCTGGCATGGCTATTCGCGTTTATCGAAGAGACTCATTTGATTTTGCACAAAATTGTAATGCGCTGAAACGATGTATAATTATGTAATGATTGGAACAAGAAACCGCAAATTAACTCGAGAGTGATTTTTTTATAAGCAATAACAGAGATAAGCAGTTATTGTAAAGGATTTTATTAATAGATGTGAGAGTCGTTAAGAATTTGATATTTTTTGATCTAGCTTTTAATTGTTACAAAATAATACATAAATATCCTTTTTTGCATATAAAATAAAGTTTGAGCAGTGTTCGCAAATATTCAAGGAAAACTAATAAAGATTAATTTAATTTTATAGTAATATTTTATTTTCTTTTTTAGTTTTCTGTTATTTATAAATTAAACTTTTAGATGCTCGATATTTATTTTTTAAATTTTACAGCTTTCTGTTTAGTAAGATTTGGTATAATTCATTATTTCATTATATTATTTAAAATTTGTTTTGCCTATAGTGACATTTGTTCTACAAAAATCAATTATTTAATAATCATTAATAATAATGATTAAAATATCTAACTAACAATAATTTTATTTCAATTCTCAGCTAAATAACAGATGATACGTGTGATATAAAACTTTATTTTGTTCGTGAACTAATTTATATTATAAAACTATAATAACTATATATATGTGTGTATATATATATATATATATATATATATATATATATATATTTCACGAGAAATTTCTCTATTCCTTTCTATGTATGACCTCTTATATCTTTTTTTTTTTTTGGCAGTATAGTAATGCTAATAACGCTAGTAATTGAGACATACATTATTCATTGGTCAGGATATCGAAAAAGAGATGGAATCAGATAGGCGTAGTCGAAAATATGCTGTTGTTGTGAAACCGATTCGGGAGTCTAGTTGACGACATTCATATGAGAGACAACTGCTTGTTCGAATGGCCATTCAAACGATCCGGATGAATTCACACTTGCGAGCGTGGGTGTCGTTCCTATCTCCGGGAGGATTGCTTTTTGTGACATTAAATCCGATCATTTCATCGATTACAAGAATTTTTATGACGACAAGGAAAGAGAAAGAGCAAGATTCTTGATCAAAATTATTTTGTTAAAATTTTTATTGTTGATATTTTTTATTTTTTAAATCGGTTTACTTCTCAATTTTCCGTTTGAGATCAAAAGTGTAAAAGAATAACGCAAAACTATATCGGTAGAGATCTTTACCTCTTCCAACGACGGAAAAGATACGTATAGAATTAATCGTAGCAGTTGTAATTTTGTAAACGTAATCGCGAGTTATGTTGTCCATAACGAAGCACCCTTCGACATGTTGATATTTCACCGCTCGCGATTCACCCCCGTCAACCCCTTCTGCTTTCATCTTACCTCGGTGTAATTATATTTGACTTGTATGATTATAGCACGTGCACACATTATTATTTCGACCTGAATTATTCATGCCGTTCGGTTATGCGAGAGGAGAGTTCACGCATCGCGGCCAAAATTGAAGTCCGGATCGTATATCGCACGATCTATCAAGATGAGCATTAATCCCCGTCGATATCGTTGTTTATTATTATTATTAGCGCTCTTCCTCCGACTCTCCTCTGCCCTCCAAGAGTCATCTGATTTATTTTTTCCTTCTTTTTATTTTGGCGCGTCGTTCGCGGGAGACGATGCGGTGCGTCCCGTTCCAGGTATAAAGAGACTCGTCGATCTCGATCTTGTTGAGGACACGCCTCGATTCTCCACTTTCGTTGTCTCACATCGCGTTATCTCGCTTTTCGACGATTCGACATTTTTTGCTGTCTCCATTCGAGCGTTATTTGAGCCGTTAGTATAAAAAAAGTTATTAAAAATTATAGAAAAGTAAAACAATGTCTGCATGCAGTATTATGCAATTATTATTATGAATATAATAATTATTTATATATATATATATATATGAATTTCTATACATATTTACAATATATACATATATTTATATAGTAATTTTAAAACATTTACATTTTTTTATATTGAAATGTAGTGTAGTATAAAATACATTACTTATAATATATTTCTTTTTGTGAACAGTTTTCAGAAATAAATAAATTTTAATAATTATTCATTTAGTGTTAATTTGCATGTTTGTTGCTCTAGTTATACATTTCCAGTATGAATCTTTTCCTACTGTCCTTCTTTTTCCCTTGATTTGATGAGCAGACAGAGATAAAGAAGAAGAGACGAAGCATGTTGTACATTTGAGTCGAGAGATCAATCATGCGACCATTTTGCCTTGTAATCATACGGTTTTATAACGCCGAGAGACGAGAGTTAGCGACGTTTAGGGTAGCGAATGGCGATTCTGACGGTAATTAACTTTAATTAAAGACGCTGCGGTTAAAGAATCCTTCAAAATTCATAATCAACGCCCTCTCATTTAACCCCGGGAGGCCGCCTGACCTGTGTATATCTCTCGGAGTTCTCCCTTTCCAGTTCCCTTCTCTTCGCAACAGTGACGTACTTATTATTCGATTATTTTATTCTTCATTTTGTAATCTTTAGCGGCTTTAGTGGCTGTGATGTAAAAGAAATTTCAGCATTCCATGAAGTTGGAATTGCGTTAAACGGTTGATAAAGTACATATTTAACTATTTTAGCATAAAAATGATGTCAATCACGACGACGAAATCTGATTAGAGTTTTAAAAAAGGAATATAAAAATATGTAAACAATAAGTGCAAGAATCACATGATTTATAATAAAAATGTATACACTTTTATACTTATCTTTAAACTAATGTTCTCCTTTTTATAGTGATAACTAACTTTTTCAGTTGTCATAAGTACATCATTTTTTTATCTTTTTACGTACATTATATGAAATTTTTCTATAATAATACATTATTACGAGGACGAGGAAATGAGCTCTCACGAAGATTAATTCTCGAAATGACGTGTTGAGGGCCCGCGGCGCAGTTTTACATTCCTGGTGTTCGTTCGTCTCATTCGAACGATATATTAGAGTTGTAGGACCGGCGTTACTCGAGAAACTATTTTGACATGTTGATTATACACACTCTCTTTCCCCAGAAGGCAGCAGAAAAACAGAATTCCTACAATGACGGGCCCCTCTAATTTCGATGGAGACTCCACTAAATATTTCGAACGCGCGCGCGTTATAATGATCTCCGTAATACGTCCGTCTAACTATATGGTCACGGAGAAGATGGTGGAGGAAATAATCGCAGGTGGAAGTCTCGTGTTAAACGCAAGGTGCTCAGAGGTCCTATTATATAATTTTCTTGAACAGCCTCACAGAATACGCATAACTATCATTCTTTAGGCTATGACAAATCTATACGAATAACACATTAACCGAGTTCTAAACCAAAATTAAAATCATTATTCTGAAATTTATGAAGATTTATGTTTCTAGGTGTGATATGTTTTTAATTTTATAGCAAGGGATGGGAAACATTATATTCTAGATTGTGAAGCTTGAAGTGATTCATTATCAGAGGTCACAATTTTCTTGAATTGTCTCATTTGTAGCAAATATGCATCACATTATTCTTTAGATTCTGACAATTCTATGCAGACAGCAATTACTCGAATTTTAATCTGCAATTTAAATAATTACTTCGAAATTTATAAAAATTTATATTTATATAAGTATAATATATTTTTAATTTTGTAAGAAGAGAACAGGAAACATTTTAGATCTTAAGGCTTGAAACACATGTTTCATTATCGCATTTAAAAATCTGACTGCGCCAGTTAAACGCCTCAATCGCGTATGATTGCGAATTATAGCGTGTCGTACTTCGCATTACATCGTATCTTTTCTTTTTCTCAACGGAAAGCATGATCGTGCGCGATCTCGTTATGTACGTACACCTTCGACCTCGACGCTCGCGATAAATAACGTTAATGTGAATCAACGTGCAGTGCGTTTTCCTGGCGCGTATAAAGACATAGACGTCCGGCGATATAACGAAGAGAATTGCGATACTCATGTAGATAGGTCCTACAGTGATGAATGGCCAGCGCACCTCCACTAGGACACTATCAATGGCATCTTCAGCAGCTACCCTGAGAGGAGAGCTGCGACTAGTCTGATCGCAAGTCATTCTCTTCGCGTCATTTTGTTCGCGACAGTTAATGTAGGCGGAGACTCTGCGGACAAAATGTACTTTGAGATATCCTTGATTTAAAATAAGAAAGAAGAGAGAGAGAGAGAGAGAGAGAGAGAGAGAGATCGTAAATTTTACTCTTCAGACTCGTTAAGTCAAGACAATTGCAAGTCATAAATCTGATAGAAAAATTACTACATGAAAATAATATTACGCAAATTAATGTAATAACTTATGATAAAAGCTTACTTTAGATGATATATGTATATGCATCGCATTAGAATTATGGTAGAATTTAAATTACAATCTAATGTTACGTGTAAAAGCATTAAGAGATCAAAATAGATAAATAAAAAAAGTAGTATTAAGATACATTAAGAGTAAAATATATTAAGATTAAGATTTTAAGATATACGGTGCATAAAATTATAATTAAGATTTTATCTTGAAATCTGATATGAATTAATTTCAACAAAATTAGTTCGCTTCAAGTGATTTTTAATTTGATTATTACAGAAATAGAAGTTTAATTAAAAAAAAATATTATAATATTTAACAAACTTTCTATTTCCAAAAAAGTTTATCTTTAAAAAAATCCTTATATCTGAGAAACTTCAATTAAACAATGAAAAAAACCTAGAAAGCTACGAAGCATTATTGTTACGCGAATAATAATGATTTAAAGTTTATAGCAAAGGATTGCATCTGGATACAACAAATAGAATTGTGCAAATAATGTAAAAACAAATTAGATGTAATTTTTAATCTAAATAATAGTGATCAATAAATTGTCCTTGTTCTTTGAAATATATTCACTTTCGATTTCAAGTTACGAGACGTGATGAGAAATGCTTATATTTCGCAGATATGTAAATTTCATGATTTTATCCAATGCTTATTCTTTTAAAATTATTATATACATATATGTACTTCTTGCTTTCATATTTATAAACACATGAAAAGAACAATTTTGTTTAAGTATATCTAAAAATTTAGCTACATAAAAATTTAAAAATAATTTTGTTGGTACATCCATATAATTATACCATATATACTGATGAGAGAAAAATGTATTAAATTTTAATAAATATTTGAATAGTGTCAGTTAAATATTTACCCCAAATATATATATATATTTAGTACAATAACCATTGATTTGATTTAATTATTATTTTTTATTTTTTAAATATTTAAACAAATATTTATTTTCTGTAAATAAATGTTATATTTATCAAAAATAGATAATAACAAAGGCTACAAACTAATTAAAATTAATAATATTTAATATTTAAAATTAGATTAATAAAAAGTATTTTCGACGCCGATTGGGTCATTCTCAATGTTAGTATAATAATATTACAATAAATATTGGATTTTCATATTACAAAATAGTGTTCTATATGTTATAAATTTTGTTTAGATTTAAAAAATATAGATACGTATCAAATGCTTGTGTTCTCCTTTTTTGTTACGAATATGTGATGCGATATTAAAAATGAGACGTTGAAATCATTGAATATAATCAGAACGCTCGTGATTCGTATTTTTCTTTTATGAAAAGCAATCTGTTAAAGAGAAAGTTTTCAAAGAAACTAGTTATTAAATTTCCAATACAATTAAAAAATAATTACAGTGTATAAAAGAAATAACTAACAATAATTAAAAGTAGATAAACGGAAGAAAAATTTTTTAAAAAAGTGTAATAAATAGAAAAATCGTTAGAATTATGTTAACATCAATATCAATTACCGATTAAAAATGAACAATAATAATTTAGTGCATTAAAATAAACAAAACTACAAATATCTTCTTCAGTCGAACTATTGTGAGTCAAAAGTTAAAAGAGTAAAGCAGTGGACTCAGAAATTTTATAAGTCATTGTGCTGTATTAGAGCAGAGAAACCTGTAGCATCGACAGTATCAGACAATGTTATGAGTTAAAAAGGAGACAAATAGACATGGAGACAGTAATATGTGGAAGAGGAAAGGGAATGTATGATGTTAGATTATGTTTCCGATAAAGATTCCGTATCATTTTGTTTGTATTGTAATTTCATGTTTTTGTCTTTTTATATGGACCGTTTCTGATATTAATCTCTTGTTATAAGAGAATTCAATGTCCAAAATTTCAACATTATCCCACTTAAAATTGTGATTATGATCAATGCGGTGATTGGAAATTATCGATGGCGATTTAGATTTTCTATTAATATTGGAAGCATTCCTTTGATATCAAATCATTTGTCCAAATGATACATATTATTAGTATTATTAATATTCATTATTTATTTAATTTGGCATGATATAAAGAAATGGGATTTAATTTGGCGCCAATTCTTAATATCAAATAATTCTTAATATCTTTTATAGGAATGATACATATCATTAAAATTAATATTATTTATTTAATTTGGTATCCGGAATTACATGGAATAACTTGACTTTGATCAATTGATATCAAATCTTTTTTATGAATGATATATAAAATATCAAATCTTTTTTACGAATAATACGTCAAATTTTGAGGAATTTAACTTGGCGCCAATTTTGTTGATATCAAATCTTTTTTTTATGAATAATACATATCATTAGAATTAAGTAAAACGAAAATATATTTCCAAGCTTAATAATATCACTTACAAAGACTTTATCAATTATAAAATTGAGGAGAAAAACAGCACAAGCTGCTTTTGCAATCATTTAACTTAAATACCCTCACCATGGCTCTACGGAGATTGATTACCAGAATCAGAAAAGCCCGGGTCACGTGATGCAATTTGCTATTTTCTCTCTGACTGTGGTCAAAATCTCGCTACAAATTTTTTGAAGCATTTGATGGACCAATTAGAAGAAAAAATTTTACAAACTGACCTATTAAAAAAACGCTCAAAGCGTTTGCAGCATCGCGTTAACCGTACCCTCTGTGAAGCTCTCTAGCCCAATGTTGTTAGACAGGCCTGACGTTTCTGACGCATGCGCGTTCAATATAGCTTCAGTAACGTACTGGTCACTAGTAAATAGGAGATTATTAATCGCCTTCCATGTAAAATTTGTTCAAAAATGTTGAAAATTTTAATATATTTTACATATTTTACATATGTAAATATTTTACATATGTATACATATATAGAAATATATTATATATATTTATATAAAAATTTTCAACATTTTCAACCTTAAGCAACTAATGATCTCCTATTTATTAATAATCGATACATTACTGAGGCTACATTGGACGCGCATGCGTCTGAAACCCGGCCCGTCTAACAACATTGCTCTAGCCCCATATATCGCCGCAAATGTTATAACTGGGCTGCATTCCGTTTCACGCATGATGTGCATGATGCATTATTTATTTTTGTTTAATATTCGGAAAAACAAGGATGCGGGAAATGGAACGCAGCCGTGGAATGTGCAGGCATCCGAGCGTCTCTACTACCGTTTAGTGCAACCGTACATTTTTCCTCTGGTCGATGACGTTAATAAATAAATACAAAGATTTCAGATGTTACATCGCAATATCTCCATTCGCAAGGTACGTAGAAAAAAAATAAAAACACTTTCATTATATATTTTGAACGGATGCAATCGATTGAGCACATTTAGAATCTGATCGATTCAGCTCTTATTGAGATTCAATAATCTCGATCTCTCATAACTCGGCTCGCGTAAAGTAGCCACGGCAATGTCGCTACGCGTATCTTAGCGCCGAGACACTACCAGTGTCTCCAGATTGTGTATAACTTCCGCGATCGATCTTTCGATTGACGTCAGAGTCCAAATAGTGGATAGCAGCCGCAATAGGAGTCCGATGGTATAGGTAGGAAATCCAACGAGGCATCGGCAGTCACGCCCCGCGGCTTTAAACTGTTGGTAGATGTGGGAGCGGTTTGTTTTAGACACGGGTCTAATGCACGAGCAACCTGTAATTATCGTCGAAGGAGAACGAGTAGGATTGGGCATATATCATGGCAAACGAAACGGATCGTCCACCGCATAACAACGTTCCGACATTTGAGAGGAAATACTTTTCGCCTTTTGTGCCCTAATGATTCCTTTCCCCTTTTGAAGAAAAATGAACATAAGCTTAATTATGTTACGTTTTAATTTTATTTTTATAAATAAAAGATGTTTATAAATGCATGTAAGTTTAGTAGCTGTAGCGATAATTTTTTGAAATTCAATTTAAAAGAGTGAAATGAGATTTATAACGTAATCAAGCGAAGAGGATCATATTTGGCGGATCTTGGAATCTAATAATTTTTTATGTGAATTTTACAGTTTTCGGTTCAAACAAACCAGTTTGCAGTTGTCTTGAAATAGTTCTAAATTGAAACTCGATTACGTAATATCATAAATTAATCCTCACTTACTGCACGTATTTTTATTTCCGTCGTTATCGCACGAGGTGGGATAGCGCATCCTGTTCGATGTTTAAGTGCCTCTAATTTTCGGTAAAATGCATTGAACACAATAAATAAAATCTTCATTTTGGAGAATTTAAAGAAGAGCCTTGTATAAGTAGAATTACCAAAAATTATATAAATTACAAAAAATATATTTAATAATTAACAAAAGTTAATTTTTCGAACTATCACGAAAATACTTTCTTTCTAAAAAATTATTAATCATACTTAATATAGAGATAAAAATAAAGAAACTATAAAAATGAACTGTTGAAGGTATATATTTTAATTAAAAACATGTATCAAAATATTGTTGTATAAGTATATGTAAGTATATTTATTTTGATAAATGAAATTGCATGATTTTTCATAGAAAAAATACAATAGCTACTGCTTTTTCACACGAACTGATGACATTAGGTAGGGGAAAGTATACTTTGAACATTTTAACTTTTTTTTTCTTCCTACATTCAATACCTCACTTCCCGGTTTTTACAAATGCTAATAATTATCATAATTTTATCATATTTATCATAATTTTCTAACGTTCTAGGTATGCCATATCTCCGTACAATAACTGAGGGTTAAATTGGCAAGCAATTTAATATTACTGATGTTAATGAGCATCTTTAAAACACTAAAGAATTTATTGCGAAAAAGAACTGGGTGTTAAACCTAGATCTCATTCCGTGCGTCTTACTAATTTGACCACTAAAATATATAGTAATAAATGCAATTTATTTCTTTTTAATTCCAAAATCAGATTTTTCAAATATATATTAGATATATAACGCAATGTGATATTAGAAATGAAAATTAAAATTAGTGTAATTTGGATGGGATTATATTTTGCATCTCTATTACGTCGAAAATTGCACCCAAGAGTGCTCCCGTTATTATAGCGATTATGTCGATTTACGTTCGTTCTGAATATCGTCTTTTTATTTTACAACGTCTGCGCAGATTTCCGCGAAAGTGCCCACGTTTCGGAACCAGTTAGTTCGTGCTGGAACGAGGGTAGAATTCGGCATTCGCCGGGCGAATTATACTAGCGGCTACTTTGTGGTTTTACCTACCTACGGTTTACGAAACGATCGGCTATTCATTAATGACCTGTCATTAGGCACTTCATGGGCGATTACCAGTGGTTCCTCGGAAGTCCCGCACTCGGATCTCGTAATCGGGGTTCTCGGTTCGCCAGTCCTCTTCCTGTCTGCAGAGGGGCCTTGACATTTAAGTCCAATCGCAGCTCCCGAAGTCCTCTTGAGTCTTTTCCTCGAGTCTTTTCGTCTAGATAATCGAGTTGCCTCTTCCGTAAAACGGTTTACGACATGACTCGTCAAACATTTAAGATACCTTCGTGACTAAAGTCGAGCGTTTCTTTGAGCCAGATCGTCCGATCATCGCGTGGTCCTTCTTCGACTTGCACTCTTGCTCGCATCTCGAAATTTTATGACGACCGCAATTCGTGGAATTATCGTTGCGCAAGATAATGACCGCTTTTTGCAAATATTATGATACGAAAGGATTATATTTGTTTGAGCGTAAAAAGAAACTTTCTAAAGTTAAATTAAGGGACTGCTGTAAAAATGAAATTAGAAAATCACGAGGAATAAAAATGCGCGTTAGATATATTACAAATTTACATATTTAGTGTGAAAGGAGTACATCTCAGATAAAATTAATTAAATTTTCAACGGATCCTTTAATAAATAAAGTCGTTGCCATATAACATAATTTTGTTTATGATTGATATAATTGGCCAGAGGAGAAATCGTCAGTAGGAAAATTAATGAGAAAAGCGAGGCTTGCTTAGAGACATGCAAGATCGTGAGGTAAAGAGTTTTAGGTGATAGTTAAAAATGATATGAGAGGGTTCCACTTAATGTGCAATTAAATTGCGGGATTTGAAACTCTCGATAATGAGTGAATAAAGAACGGCCCTGTTCCATCGATGCGGGCATGAAATCGCCGTGCGATCCGTATTTCTTGATAACAATCAAACACGAACGGCGCTTCACGAAAGACGTTCGTGCCTGCCGTGTGTGTACTAATCGTCGAGACTCCATGCCAGTTGTCTACGGAACTATTAATTTATCTTGGAGAACCGCTAATTCATACTCTGCAAAGTGAATCCTGGATATCTACGTTTCAGATGCGTAGCACTTATATCCTATTTGAAGCCGATTATTCTGGGCTATTGTCGATGATTCTCTTCGGAGAATCGAAGAATTCTTTATAAATTATACAAAAATGAATTCAATCACAATGAGATGGCCGCATTTTGCGAATTTTAGAAACATTGTATCAATTATTGGCTTATTCTTTAATTTTTCAATATTGACTCATCGAATGCTCGAAAGGATATAGAAATTCTCTGTTCAGTTCTTTTTGTCCCAAATTTTTCTATACATAGTTTAATATTTCTTTATTAAATAGTACAACGTAGTGAACTACTATAGCATATATAAAAAGAGACAGTGTATACCCTTCTTTTTCAATTTTATTTTAACAAAATTGCTCGTGAGCATATTCTATTATAGGATATGTAGGGCAAATCGAGAATACTTAAAAATACTTAAAAAATATTAATTTTAAAAGGTTGTAATATACCATATTTTTAACAAAATTCTTTAAATAGTTTTTCAAATAGATTTTTTGCTGCACTATTTATAAATTGTATTTATTGTAAAAGGTTTGTTTCGAATTTTCTTCGAGTTTATTATTTTTCAACTATACATATATGCAATATAAATAAAACTATTTATCTATTAGGAAATAGAAAGTTAAAAAATTGCGACTGACAGATGCAGTCACGGCCTGAAAGGATTCGTGCGCCCACGAATCGAGCTCTGCGTCCCTGGCAATCGTCGAAACTCCATGCCCCAGCTGTTATCCGAAGAAACTATTAATTTATTCTCTGCCGAGTGAGTCCTAAGTACGGTGTAAACGCGCTCGGAGGTACGAGATACGCGGTGTATAAATGCCGATCGGTCGATTCGATACACGACGAAGAAGCGCACAATGAAGGAAGAGAGAAGGCAAAAGAGACGGAGAGAGAAAGAAAGAGATAGCCAGTAAACCGAAGAGGCGCGTTGTGTAGCTTGATTGCAGGGTACCGCACGGTGTTTGCTTTATAAATCGTGCCTTGAACCACAAGAGAATAAGAGGAGAGTACGGATGCTGTGCTCGAAACGAAGTATCTTTGTGCGAAGGCTGGCGAGTAAGTTAAAAGGAACGGAAAGAGAAAGAAAGAAGAAAAGAGAGCAGGGAGGGATTGTGCGATTGATATCATTTTGAAATTGGGTTATGATTTATCGAATTTTCAGGACCAATCCGAGCGGTGGAGAGTGTCCGATTGAATATTGTACTACGTAAGACCCCAGATAAAGGATATTTTATTATTACAAATCACTGGGTTGCGTACCAAGATGATGCGCCAGAGAGTCGAAACGAAGCCGCGATCCCGTTGATGCTAAGGATGAAATTATTGACGATAGAAGATCAGTCTCTCACGAAAACAGGCTTCTGTGATGTTGATTGTGTGTATATGATTCTTGAGTATTCAATCAATAAGAGAACGGTGACGATTGCAATTTGTATGGAAAACGAGGACAACTTTGTTTTTTACTACTCCTTCAGATCATGATTTATAATTTCTTTTTTACTTGATGTTTCATAAATCCTTCAATCAGAGCACTTATTTACGCTTTGATTAAAATTATTATATTTAATCAGATTATGATTATTAACTTTTATCATATAATTTATGATATATATTAAGAATCAAGTGAAAAAATATGACTAAAACATTTGTAAATTCAATTATAAATTTTTTTAGATTGCACAATTTTAATAATAAATTCAC
>Ga0157363_1002941_pt1 | contig 15209 bp, 6 predicted proteins | sample AttsexASBM1_FD_111477 | JGI IMG/M metagenome (GOLD analysis project Ga0157363, IMG submission 111477) | Fungus gardens microbial communities from leaf cutter ant in Ribeirão Preto, State of São Paulo, Brazil - Atta sexdens ASBM1 | ecosystem: Host-associated > Fungi > Mycelium > Unclassified ...
ATATTTTATCAAATACTTCTGTGTATTTATTTATTAATTTTAAAAAGTTTTATTCTATTTTAGAATTTTTTGATTGAACTGTGAACATTAGTTAAGATATAATTAAACGTATATATATATATAATCAGTAACTAAAAAATTATTCGCACATATATATCTTTAATTAAAAAAATATTAATTTTTTAATACTAATTCATAAAAATTTCAATTTATTATATAGGATGTATCTATATATAATAATAAAACGTAAATACTGAATGGGTTTTTTTTAACATTCTGTATAACTTCAATCTTTTATATCTTGTATAGCTATGCTTAAGTTCTGCATCACGTATTTATTGAAAAAATATCAAATAGATTAATGTTATATACAACTTACCTTCTTCGGTGCAGCAACCTAAAAGTGTTACGACATTTGGATGACTGCCTAATTGCTTCATAATTTCGAGTTCTCGATCTAAGTCTTCCTTCTCTCGATCAGAAGCGCCTTCTTTAACGGTTTTCACTGCTACTAATCGAGTCGTGCCTTGATGACCTGTCAAATCGTCGGCTTCGGCCTTCCACACCTGATATTACAATTCAATTATATTTCAAATGTTTATTAATTGTAAGCTTTAAAAAGATTTTGTTCCTCTTTAAGATTTGCAATTAATTTACTCTTGCATTTTTGTAAATGCATTCCATCTAAATAATACCAATTATTGATAACCATAATTTAAGATTACGGATTTTAATTTTTTCTTGTTCATTTTATGTTATTAGAGATATCTATTGTCACTACTTTGGAAATTTATAATCACAATGAGAAAACAATTATACTAATCGCTGTGCTATTATTTAATTAATAGAAAAAAAATTCCATCACAATAGATTCCCCAAGTTTTCTCACAATTTTGCATAATTAATTCGAATGTATTACACTAACTACCCATTATCGTATCTCATAACTAAGTACGACGTTCAAATCGCGCACGTCGAAAGCTGTTATTATTATCGAAATCAACGATAGCATTGCGCAAGTAAAAGAATAGATAAAATCGCTGAGGAAATATCGGAAGAAGGAACTGCTGAACTTGACCGCGAAGATTACGTTTCCGCATGGACTTCAGGTATTTCGTTAAAATCTTTCCGACAGCCGCAAATTACAGGCTGCCTTTTTTATAGGGATCCCGCAAGAAGTATCTTCTCACCTGGCCGAAGTTTCCTTGCCCGAGGACTGTCTGTAATCTAAGCTTATCTCTAGGAAACTCCCATCTGGATTCTTGAGATGGCGGAGGCGGCGGTTTCTCAGCTTCGTGACACTGCGCGGAAAGATGAAGATTAAACTGCAGTTAAGAATTGCCTAAAAAATAGCTGCTAATTGACATGCATGAACGTTCGATACGTCGCGTCGTCTGGAATTAATCTGTCTCGCGTCTATTGCTGACGTAAATTTCTTTCATGTTAAGGAAATGAACTTCCGAGATTTTCCATTGACGTGTCTCTATGCATAATGCGATTTTCCTATACGCGAAAAACGCGTGACGAAATCAATATATTTATTATGTATCGCAATAACTCGCTCTGAATATTTATGCAAATTATTTCTTCAAATAAAAAACGGAACAGACAGCTATTAATTAAATTATACTAGTAAAATTGATTTTATTTAAAATATATAATATACAATTATTTATCAAATTAATTTGATTTGTAAATAAAATCATTTTTATTAATGTAATTTAACAACTGTCTCCATCTTTTCTTTTTATCTGAATAAATAATTTATAAAATATAAATAAAATTAATTTTGATATTAGGATACACGTACAAGTTATTTAGCCCAAATATCTTTTTGCGTGTTCACTGAATTAAATAAAGTACAATTCAATTGAAAAAATTCACACTATGTGACGAACGCGTCGAAAAGCTGTGCAAACAATTACTACGTGACTGCTGTCGCATTAAATATTTGAGAGTGTTTGTTAATTTCTCACCAAGTGCTGTATCCTCGGTAGTTTCGTGATCGCCTTCTCGATGGACGTCTTGAAGTCGCCGTTTTCGAGATTAAGAGCGTCCTTCCTGCAGCTTATCTCCGATGACGTGTCCGACTCCTCGAGCACCTGCATAAGCAAATCAACGTCAGCGCAATGTGCAACATGCCGCTCGCTCGCGCATCGGCGAGCCACTTGAATCGGTCGTCACTTCCGTTTAATTGGGAGGCGCAATGCCGCGTGGCAATAAAGATCAGCGGGATAAATTGAGGTGTCCTGTGAGTATTTCCACGAATAATATTGTCGAAATAAAGTTAGACATATTACGATTCCATGCAAATATACGTCAATTTTTTTACAAAGTCAATCAGATGCATGCAAATAATGCAAAAATGATGACCAATTATATCTTCGTAGCTTTCAAGAATGAAATTAACTAAATTGCACTGGAGTATTTTTAATAGTAATAAAGAGAATAATTTGCTTCCTGCAGAGCACAAACTAACAGTGACAATCAATGTTGTAATTTTCCACTCCAATAATATAAATATAATTTAACATATATTATACATGGCAATTGTTGAGTAGAAAATTATAATATTGATGTAACTGTTACTGTTACTTTATATTTTGCAAATTATGAAGAGTTTTTCTCTACACCAATCATATTTGGTTATAATTATGCAACGTATTATCATGCATAGATTATTTTAAAGAAGAGCATCTATATAGAGTCGCTTATGTCATACGAGAATCATCAGGAAAACGGATCGGTTTGCCTGTCGAACGATGAAATTTCAATCTAGAAGAACACAGCACACCCGAGTTTAGCATCGAGCTCATCTGAACTAACTTGGCAAGCCCGAAAACGGTCTCGCTTATTTATATGGCCCCTGTATTCATCCTTTCTCCCTTCTCCCTTCATTTGCGTGCTCCTTTTTTTACCGTCCACGCAAATCTTTGTACCGCCATTCAGATTTATTTCCATGACTGTCAGGTTAAATTTAAATTTATGCCCCCGTTATTATTTATGAACGTCTCGCAGGCATGAAAGCATTTCGCTTATGTCATTTCCGGAAATTTTGTGGTCTGCGCTATTAATTCTGCTATCATTTCTGACGTCAAAAAGATTGTTGACACTTATTCGCAAGAAATGGAATTTCCGCAATTAAGATATATATAATAGAAAATGTTATAATAGAAAATTGTTTTTATCAAGACAAGAAACGGAATTTTCGCAATTAAAAAACTGCAATATAGACTAGAAATGTGGTTCACCAAGGAACGCTATAAAGAGTAAATATTAAAGTATAAATTCACGAGATATCTAATTGAGAAGTACATTATTGATGTAATTATTAATAATTACACAAATATCCTTATTTTCAGACACGATTGTGTTGTTGAGGCTCGCACGAGAAGATATTCGACCTTCGACGCAACCTTCTTGTTGACTATGCGAGGAAAATTCCACGGAAAAAGAATTATCATAGATAATGAGTCGAACAATTTTCGTATTATCCAACGTTCGCGTTCATCTTCTCATTTACTAATACGCCACGCTTCGTCTGATGATACTGTGCTCGAAACATCCTGAGATTATTCTGCATACAATGAACTTGTAATTGCTGGGGAGGGGAAGAGAGAAGGAATAGTTAACCATTTCATGAATCACCACAAAGCTAGCCTTCGCGAAGGAATTATTATTATACGCGATGACCGCGTTTGATATTCATTTACGACGAAGTCACGGCCGTGATAACGTGGCAAAATAATTATGTTCGAAATTCAAGTAATTGATAGAATATTAAAAAAATTTTTTGCTCATTAGTTTTTAACTTGCAACATAATTATTTTGATAATTCAATAATATTATTTTCAGTTCCAATAAAATGCTAGATCTTATAATTAAATCGTTTTTTTCGTAAATGTATATTAATATTCATTCTTTTTATATATGAGTTATGTTACTTTGATTTCTTAAAACTAGTGCTTTTTAATTGATGCCTTTTTAATGGTTGCTTTTAATTAACATAAATTAAATGTGTGTCTCACAGACTCAGTCAGTAAGACATAGTAATTGCGTTACAGATTTTGGCATCAGTTTCAGAGGGTTCTTTAAAACCCGTTTTACAATAGCTATTCAAGATGATATTTTCTAATAATTATGAGTTTAGCGATTTAGATTATCTAATAGTCCATAATAGCAGCGATTCAAATGTCGTCGATATGCGTTAATTATCAAAATGTTAGCACGATTCTGCTGCGATATAACAAACGTTGCTAACCAAATAGCCGTACGATAAACTCGCTATGATAATCCTAGTCATGCAGCGTGACGCGTAATGGTATGTAAGTGGCACTGTCGTATGAACAGCAATTTGTCTCAGCATCCCGTCGTGTCAATTAAAAACTAGAGTTACATGTGACGCTTTTTCGCTCTCCCATCGCCTCTTCTTGGTACAATACGATAATCTTGATCGCAATGACACTCAAGAGAGAATAGATCTGATCTCCAATTAAATCGTAATGTTCTATAAGTCATCAGAATGAGATCAGAATGAAATATTATATTACTTATTTAGACAATATTAGGCAATCTTGTTCAATTCATCGTAAAATTTAAATTTCGATCGGTCTGAATTTTTGTTTCCACTTTTTCCTACTTTTTTTCTTTGAAAATTTTGAAAACAATTATCTATGTGATATTTTTTCTGTTTAATAATATTTAAATTTATATTATATTAAATACAAAACAAAAAACTGTAAACTGAAGAAGACTTGAGATTGCACGAAAATTATTTGAGTTTAAATAAATATTAAGATATTAAAAATTTCAAGAACACAGTTTGCTTATAAAAAATCTTCAGTTCAATCAATAAAATAATTAATAGAATTGAGAAGATTTTGCGCATGTTTAGTAATTAAACATTTAATTCGATAATTAACTTTGAATTAATCTAAATTTTTTCTTCTTCCAACTTTTTTCTTTGCAAATTTTGGAAACAATTATCCGTCTTTTAATGTCCAACAATTAATTAAACACTTAAATTTATTAAATACAATAGAACTACAAAAGAATTGAACTGAAGAATTGAAATTATTTGAAGATTACTTGAGTTTAAATAAATATAAGATATCTAATTTCAAAAACATAATTTTTACGTTACATTATTTTTAAAAATATTTATTTGAAATCAATAAATTGTTGAAAAAATTTGGCAATTATAAAAATTACGTATTACTATTCTCAGTACTTTTCTATTGAAATATTATATTTAATATAAATCCAGTGTGTATCCGCAAAGCTTTTCTAAATATTTCTCTCACAATCACGTGTTTTTGATATTTATAAACGGATTCAAATCGTGTTTACCAGTTCTCCGATCACAATGTGAGACTTCATCTCGAGAAAGAGAAAGACGAAATATCACGAATCGATCTAGAGCATGGCGATTCGTGCATACTTTCTAATCCCGATCTAAGCTAAATCGATCGCAATGCTGGCATGCTAAGCGACCTCGAAACCTCGAACTCGCTCACCTTACGATTCCTAAGTATCAGTCTTCTGAGAATGAGCCCGACGCCGACGGCGATGGGAAAGACGACAAGAGTGGCCAGGATGTAGCCGACCACAGCAACCGTCTCCTGAGTGGCGATCACGTCGCCGTCGTGCCGCTTCAATATCACCTCACTGATGTTCATCGATTCCCGCGGGCTCACCGAGATCGGTTCGCCGGTCTCGAAGAACGTCCTGTTGAGCCCGCCGGGATACATCGTGCCGTTGTATTCCGGCAGAATCGAATGATGATAGGCAGGCTTGTACCTCGTCCTGTTGGTCGTGGTTATGAAAGAGGAAACTTTGGACCCTGGAGGAACAGCAGAATCCTGGGATTCACGATTCATCTCGTGTTTGTCCTTTCGTGAATTTATTGAAACGGTGGATTCCTTAGATTTAGGAACAGGAACGGTGGTCGACGTACTTCCACTAATTTCCGTCGCGTTATCGACTGTCGTCATTAACTCGAGATTCTTCTTCGTCGTTGACGACGTCGTTATCGTTTCTATGATCATTGTCGTCAATGCGGAATCATTTTCTGGCTCGGAATCCACTGGAAGCATCACCTGTTCCGTATCTCGAGCGAACCCGTCCATCGACCCGCTGCTGTTGAAGATATCCGACGTGTTATACAGATGCATGATTGGTAGTACGTCATCCTTGTCTTTTGACTTGTCTGATAAATTACGTGCCCTGACTTCCGGCGATCTCTCGCCAGACACGCGTTTCCCATTCTTCGTTACCGTGGGCGGCGACGAGGTAGATAGGACCTTCGATCTTCTACTCGAAGTCTCGTTTACATGAACGTCATTCTGAATTGGCGAAATCATTGTCGTCGTCGTTGTTGATGTCGTCGTCGCATCTTTTGCTCGGTACCTCTTCTGGATCTCAGAAGGATCCAGATTGTTTTCCTTGGCGGCATCCGTCGGTCTCAAGGTGTTAGTCTCCGGATCGGTAGTGGTTCTCTCCAATTCCGATAGTATTCTAGGCGTGACCGGGAAAATCGGAGCGGCCGGCACTGTCGACATCGTCGTTATCGTCGTCGTCATTGTTGTCGTCGTCGTCATAATCGCGACAGCTTCATCCATTTGTTCAATCACTGTCACGGTCGTGCCGATCCCGTCTATCGTTGCGTTCTCGGTCTTGTTCAGCATCGCGATACCCTGATCGTCTTTCTGATCGTTACTCCTGATATCACTTTCATTTAAACTTGACTTGACAGTAACGATATCTTCCTCAAGAACGTGAGACTTTTCCAGCTCCGTCGTCGTAATCGCGTCGACGAGAACAGACGGATCGGTCACGTCTAATGTCTCGTCAGCACTCGAATTTTGATTTAAGATCCCCATGACGGTGGTTTCTTGAAAACTATTGTCACCTGGCACTTCGTTCACCCCGCTGGCACGCGTAACTTCCCGAAGAGAATCAACACCTGACACTTCATCGTCTGAAATTTTCCTGCGATTCGCAACTCGTGTCCCGTTCGACGATCGATTCACCACTAATTTATCCTTAGCACTATCGATCTTCTCTTCACCGGACTTCAGTCTTCTAGTACCGTTCGAAGGAGACACCGCGCTCGAAGAGACCAACACTCTGTGACGCTTGCTTGTCACCAGAGTCGAAGATTCTTCGCTTATAGTTGATCTTTGATTTAATACTGCGCTGGCGCTCTTTCTTAAGAATCTCCGATCATTAGCACCCTCCTGCTCACTGGTTCGCAACTTAGTGTGGTTCCACCTAACCGTACCTCTGTTTGTGATCTCCAGCGACTTGGTGGATCTGGACGTCGACGAGACAATGTTATCGTTATTCGCGGCTGAATGCAAAGAGGACCAAGTAACTGTCGCTCTCTGGCCGGCTGCACCTCGTTGTTGTTGCGGAACAGCTTTCCTCGATCGTTCCCCCACCAGACCGTCAACTACATCAGGCAACACACCAGCAGCTGCGGCTGGCTCGACGGTCGCGCCAGCACTGAGTCCCGTCGGCGTTCGTGCCGGTTCTATACCGCCATCACCGGCACGAGGAAGCAGAAGAGGAGAAGACGGCGGCGGCGGTGGTTGCTGCTGCTGCGGTCGCTGCGACGATCCACCGCTCGTTATCTCAGCACCGCTACCAGCAGCGCTACCTCCCCTCCGTCTTTCCTCGCCGCTTAATCCGGGTCCGGTATAGTTGCGCAACAATCGCGTCACGTTCGTTATCGTATAAGCGTACACGTGTTGCTGCGGATGCTGCTGCTGCTGCTCCTGCGGCTGTTGATCTGAGTCGACGACGACGACAGGTGCGGACGACTCCGTCTTCGAGGGCGATGTCAATGATGGCGATGATTTTGAGACATCGCCGCCGGCCGACACGCGAACCGGTCGATCCGCGATGGGATCCACGACCGGTTGCTGCTTAACGGTATTCCGATGGCTCCGCTCGCTCTCGATCGCGAAACTCGACAGCCCGAAGCTGTTGTCTGGCACAACGATCCGCAGAGTCGACGATTCCGCCCGCGATGGTACCAACGACATCGTCTCGGTGCTATCGCTCTCTCGAAACCTCTCACTCTCTCTCTGCGATGTTGATATTGTTCTCTCAACACTCATTAACTTGTGCTCCGATTTCTCCGCGTTCCCTGCTTCTGCCTCGGTGATTTTCTTCTTTTCGCTGTCCTTCCCAAAATCATTGATCCTCTGAAGGCTTTCGGCGATCCCGTTGGCCGTGATCGTTTTGTTCGAGAGTTTCGCACCGATTTCACTCTCCACGATGACCCTCGCCTCAACATCGGATTGCCGTGGTATTTGGGTCGTCGTGCTCACCTCGCTAACATGGGTCGCATTTTTTCTCTCTAGCGGGACTCGATCGCGGCTTCCGTCTGCGTGAGCGGATGAGTCGCTGCGGTGGAATTTGTCATCTACCGTATTCATCTCGCTCTTTGTTTCCGAGCCACCGATGATACCAGGGCTCGACTCGTTCCCGGGAATAATATTGGATACAACGTCTGCCGTAGGCTTTGGCTTCCGGTAATATAACCCGTTGCTTGAGCTTCTGAACGTATTCTTAATTCTCGATACTTGATTCTTCTCAACCGTTCGACGTTCTAACGTTTCCAACGCAATGTTCATCTCTTCGTTCATAATTTCCTCCATTGGCGTCGCGATCGTCGCGGTGAATCTCTTTGTGGAATATCTTCTGCGCGAGGAAGTTGGGTTCGTCGATGTCGTCTCCACGGAATTATTACTGCTGCTGGTGACGTTCAGCGCATCCGGTTGGAGCTTCTGGCCAAAATAAAGAAACTGCGACATATCTTCCACCGGAATATTACTCTCCACTGGCCGGAAGTGATTGTATAATGATTCTGGCATCGATACGGTGTTCTTTTTGCGCATTTCTGCGTCTCCCAATTTTTGATTGGTAGCTGGCGTTGAAGAGATGTTTTCGATCTTCTCGGTCGTCGGCGATAGAGATTCGTTTTTAGATGTTTTCGTGGTTCGCGATTCCAACTCTTCTCCCGTGGCGTTGAGATTGATCAAGGAAACAATTTTTTCAATCGGCTTCCTTGATGATTGTGGAATTTCCTCTTTTATCGATATCTCCGTTCGAGCGTTTGCGATGTAAATGCCGTTTCTAGTCTCTTGAGTTTCCAGGACGTCCTGAGGATCCTTCGAAATGATGTCGCCAGGTCGTGGCCTACGACTAGAAAGAATCCGGTGAGGCTCATGCAAACGTTGATTCAAAATCTGTCGTCTTCTTGCAGTGAGAATGTTGCGTAGTGTCTGCTCGCGTTTAACCTTTGACGACAACAGTTCCGTGTGTAAGGATGTACGTCCATTACGATGATTCGTGACTGATGCATCTGCAAACAAAAATGATATTTCTGAAAGACATCTTTAATTTCCTCAAGTAAATTAAATATAAAACTAGATGATAAGATATAAATATTGATGATTAGAAAGCATGAATTTAATTTTAATGACTCTCGTAAAAATAATTAAAGTTCATAAAATACAATTATATTAATCGTTTATTATGACAAAATTAAAAAAAAATTTTAGTGGCTTGCAAAAAAAAAGAACAAAATAAAATTATAAATACATAGTTGCAATAATTTTGCAATAATTTTTTTTACAGTTATGCTAGTAGATATTACATTGAAGAAATAACGCGATTTCTAAATGTTAACTGATTGCATGTGCTAAACAATGATACTATGATATGTAATTGAAGCAATTATAGATTCCAGTTCGTTTCTACACGGATCCAACGACGGAAAGGAGGAATTTTCTACGGATTAATGCGAATCGCTATTTGTAATCATCATCCGTCAGAGCGTCTCGGTGAAAACCGGAAGAACATTGACCGTTTCTTCTTTACGCTACACAGCAAATGTAATTAAGTTCTCAATTAGATTTGCGTGCGAAACGAAAAAAATTCTCGCGGAGAGAAGTTCTTCAAGTAACGGTGTTCTTCAGAGTCACGAGTGGTTTGGGGATATGAGAGGTTCGATACCGTTACTTCTCTCACAGTTCCATGTGCTCGACGAAGTAATAATCTTCTGTTGCGATTGTAAAAACGGACCGAATCATGCTCATGGATCCGACATTTCACTTGAGTTCATTCAAAAGCATCTACGATTAAATATTTAGTTAGATACACACATGCATATGCATATGCAACATATGCAAAGAGAGAAAGATATATATATATATATATATATATATATATATAGAGAGAGAGAGAGAGAGAGAGAGAGAGAGATTTGAAAATAATTTTGATTAGATCACCAAAATAATTATGTAGAATGCTTTTAATTTTGTCAGAATGTTAAAACTTTACAATGTTGTGACCATCAATATTTAAATATTTCACATAATTATTTTGATAGTTCAACAACATTGTTTTCAGATCTATTGTATATCCAGCTTTTTTAGATACTTCAGCAAAATCATTCTGCCATATACAATTAAAACTTTTAATGAAAAGAAAATTATTAGTTTCTGCCAATAAATTAACTTTCGTAAAAAAAAAAAAAATCTCACACAAATGAGAAATATTAAATAAACATAAATTTCAGTGCAATATTATTATATCGCTGTTGATAGAAAAGCAGTTGTAATTGAAAGCATAATATGAAGAGAAAAGTTAAAGAAATTGTATTTACCATCCTAATTAAAACGTATGTTACAATTCACAATTTTAAAAATGTTCTATTAAAAAATTTTGAGAGGTGACGCTTTTCCATCAACGCAGCGATGTGTTTATAAACTATTCTTTTTTTAACTTCGTACTCGAGCGAATTTCTCTGTACTTATACTCAAGAATTGCTCTTCGTGGTTTTCTCATGGTACAATAACATCCGCCGACAGCCATATCGTGCAGATAATGGGCGTTGCTCGTTTCGCTTCGCTTCGAAAATTCGTTCGTACTGTAAAATGCCGAAGAACGCACTCCATAATATCGTACAAACATGTTCCGCTGAGGGATCATTAAGAGCTCGTCGGCAAGGATCGAGAGAAGATGCTGCGCATCACGAATTTATTCTCTTATTGGCCCGACCCCCAAAGCGGACGCTTCTTGAATCAGTAAAAAACTCGAGAGACGATACAGCTGTAACGAACTTAATTTACAGCAACGTAAAGGCTCGGCTTGTGAGCTCATTAAAAGGTTCAAATGCTATTTCGTGACAGTATGAATTTCCGAACAATTCTAATGTTCCATGAAAAGGCCCCGTGGATTCGGAGATTATCGTGACATATCTCGGCTCGATTTTCATTTGCGATTCTTACCGCGTTATTCTGTTAAAATACGTATTTCCTGCGACTTCGAAGTTATAAACTCGAAGCCGACATTTTGAGAATTTAAAGTTCTATAGGATTTGGTTGACACTATAGAATTTTTTTAAATATATTACTATAGTTTCTGAAAAAGAAACAGAAAAATTTTTTAAGGATTTTCTGGTAAAAAAACAATAGAAAATGTATAAAATTTACTCCTTCCAAAAAAAAGTGTTTTTAAGTTTCCTAAAATTTTTATTTCGGCTCCTTGAGCAATACCTTGAATTAAAATAACAAGATATTACTCAAACATGTATCATTTGTTATAACAACAATATAATAAAAAAATATCATTAAGTTTTAGAAAAAAAATATTTAGAAAAAAAAAAGATTTAGAAAAAAAGTAGAAATATCAAAAAAACATACTTACGTTACACATTTTTATTCCTCTAAAATCAGTTATTACATCAAAAATTGCATTTCAAAATTAATACTAAGATTTTTAATAATTCCAAACGTTCAAATTTATTTTTTAGAAAACTTTTTTAATTGTGTCGTTGTTGAAGTAAATGAATGATATAAGGATCAATTTCTGATTGCTAGAATAATAACTTGTCATCATGTATACGATAATCCAAGACATTGCAGATTCGACAACCAATTCAACATTTTAGAGATACATTTCAACGAAACAGATATTCCGAACGTGCAAATCACGACGTGGAATCCGCTCTGTTGTGGAGTCTGCTTATAAATATACACGAGTATCCCGCCAACCCGAGCTCTGAATAATGCAGTCTGCCTAATCTCAACCGAAATCGCGGGAATTGTCATCTAACCTTCTACTCCGCGGAATTTTCATCAGTCTCGAGGAAACATAAAGTAGAGAACGTGATAAACAAAAAAAAAATAACAAAAATCCGTAAATTTCCTACTATATACAATAATTCGAAAAAATAAAATTTGAATCAATGAACAATTTAAAAATATAATTGTATTTTAATATATTAAATTTTACTACTCACTAAAAAAACTAGGCTTTAATAGATATTTATTCGAATAGTACTAGCTGAATATTTACTGAATGTAAATAAGTATTTATTTTTGATACAAAAAATTAATTCGATATAAACATTATTTTCTTTATATTTCATTTTATTTAAATATCATTCTTATTTAAATATTTATTATACTTATTATTAAATATTTATTTTACTGGAGATAAACGTCAATTTAGTATTATTAAAATAAATATTTATCAAAATATAAAAAATTTAGTTTCACAAAATTTAATTTTTTTCAGCTACAACAAAAAGAACAATTTTTTATTAAACTATCTAAAAATTATGCTAGATAAAGATCTGAAAATAATTTCGTTAGACCACTAAAATAATTATGTAGAATGCTCAAGCCAGTCTCTGGAATGTCAAAACCTTTGTGACATTGCTCATTATCCTTGAATGTCCTACATAATAATTTTTGATAGTCTAACAAGATTATTTTCAGAACTATGTGTATATCTAATTAAATTTTTCAATGTTTCATTAAAATAGTTTTGTCTATATATAAAACACTATTATACCATCCAGATTTAAAGTAGGCAACCGTAAAAATCGCGACTGTATAAGCGCACTGTAAAAGCGGGAGAAAGATAGATAGAAAGGCAAGGCTCACTGTCGCAAGTTCGCGAATTGTCGTCGCGAACGTGACCGCATCGTAATATTTTATGTAGACACGTGTATGAGGAAGGTCAGTGTTGTCTCTGTTCTTGTTCTGCGGGTTCCCGATCCCCTCGAGTCTTGACGGCCACGAACTGACTGGCCGGTTGGTTGGTTGGCTGACTGCCCGAGTGAACTACAATGCGGGCGGCACGTGAGATGACTCTGAGATGTGTCACACACTCGCGGGTTGGACCCACGAAAGCGGACTCCAGATTCGACGTGAGATGCGTGAGTCCGGACCCCGCGAATTGCGCGTACCGTTTGACTGTCCCACTTTTGTTACGAGGCCAATTCGGTTCTGTATTTTTTTCTTATTTTTTACCTTAATGCCTGTTTTATTACCGTAACAAACGCGCGCATCGTCCATCGTACTGTAATTTTAATAACTTCAACGTAATGCATTCTCACGTCGACGAGCGATCTTTGTTTGAAGGGAGGAATTATTGCCTGTATGATTCTATGAAATTATCGTGTGTTCATGCAGTATTCGTGTCGAAGCTCCAATTGCGAGAACGACAAAATAATAGTAGCTGCGAAACAATTGACATATTTTCCATGAACATATGCTTTAGCTTTATTAACTTGTATTATTCTTCTCGTTTTTATTATTTCTCGGAAGAGCGTATTTTATATCCGAGGCAGCTTAATAATCATCATAATCTTATGGAGTGTTGTATTTTAATATATTAAATTTTACTATTCACTAAAAAAATGTACTAGGCTTTAATAGATATTTATTTGAATAGTACTAGCTGAATATTTACTGAATATATTTAATGAATGTAAATATGTGTTTATTTTTGATACAAAAAACATTAATTCTATATAAATATTATTTTCTTTATAATTCATTTTATTTAAATATCATTCTTATTTAATAAATATTTATTTTACTGGAGATAAACGTCAATTTAATACTATTAAAATTTCAAGTTTGCTTAAATAGTCTAATTAACTGAAAATTAATACTTTACTGTTTATCAACAATTCTTTTCAAATTTCGATTTGTTCGTAATTTAAAAAATTAATTGTAGCTTTGCAAAAATTAAATTGCTTCAATTTTAAATTTATTACAAAATCTCTTAATTTTTATGAAACATATATTCCAATATTTCAATTTTCAGCTATTCAATCATCAGTACGTGTTATAGATTTATTGTTATCCCTCTCTTATCTCACTATTGGTAAAAATTCCCACTGTGCATCTTATATCTATAATATAAAAGTTAGAAAGTCTTAATAACCACATCGCGTAGAATTTGCAAGTGAGTCGCGACAGGAAGTAAGTTTCCTGATGCAGTCAACAGATGTTAGGGAGTAAGGTGGCAATTACGGCTTAAAGTGTCATAATATGTCTGTCTATATGGTGAATATGTCTCTATTACCAGCGTCATTACATAATATCATGGTACGTAAGTTCTAAGATATTCCACAATATTGCCGCGCGACTCGTCGCATCTTCGTCGGCTTCCGAAACCTAATGCTGCTTAGCTAAGCGCGATCGCAGCAGATAAATATTTCAGGCTTGTAGTCACCCTTACCTGCACGTGTAATACGATGCGATTCGAACTAAGCATACAGATATTCATACACGCACATGAAAATTGCGTGAAAATATTTGATAGAACATTTTCCAAATGCTCTTCTTTTTTACATAGTTTTAAAAAATAATTTTTCTAAATCAATCCACATATATTATAAAAATAAATAGCGATTAATGAAAGTATTATACAATCTGTTTCCGTTCTTCAAAATATTTTTAATGGTACTAAAGTCATACTAATTTTTTACTTGCTTGATGAGAGAGATAATATCTATCTGAAAGTCTCTATATGTATATATTTATTTTTCTTAGAAAATAAATAACAATTATCTACACAGTCTTAGCCATAAAGCAGATCTATAAAAATAGGTGTAAATGTTTTATCTAATGAAAAATAAATAGTTTTGAAAAATAATATTTATTTTTGTAAGAATTTTTTTTTTGAAATTTTTTTTTGGTTCTCCTTTAGTTTTTATTACCTTCAGTTTTCCAAGTATTCTTTTGAGGGTATAAATTAAAGATGTTTTATACTTAAGCCCAAAGCTATTCAATTTTAAAGTAAGTTCTAAAATTTAATTTTATATTATAGAGATATAATGAATTTCTTTTTCGAGTACCTTAAAAAATTGCTGTTAAGAATTATTTAAAACAGTA
>Ga0157363_1002942_pt1 | contig 15209 bp, 11 predicted proteins | sample AttsexASBM1_FD_111477 | JGI IMG/M metagenome (GOLD analysis project Ga0157363, IMG submission 111477) | Fungus gardens microbial communities from leaf cutter ant in Ribeirão Preto, State of São Paulo, Brazil - Atta sexdens ASBM1 | ecosystem: Host-associated > Fungi > Mycelium > Unclassified ...
CTGATCTCATTCAAATGGATTTAATAAAAAAAAAGAAAGAAAATAACGAGTAATGAATGCAATTTATGAAATACGTTGAACATTTCATTTTAATAATGTTTACATAGAAGCACAATGCTACAACTAATGCCGGATCTATAAGTTCGATATGTCCGTAATACAATAAAATAAATGATTACACAAAGCAAAAATTTTTTAGATTTATGATTATATAGATTCCAGCTTGAAATCGGTTGGGCGGAATTAATTTTGCGACGGCGGAATACAAGCGTCGCGTATATACAAGCGAAATTCGACAAGTCGGTACGGAACAATTACACGATGGCGGGGAAATTAGCGATCGCGGACGATTATTATCTCGCGCGGTGGCATAGAGGGTGATTCATAACCCGCGCCTCGTATTTTCGCGGATGGCACACATCGAATTTGGTCCGGATGGGAAACACGGACGGCATCGACACCGCACGCTCGCTCAACCGGCCCTCTTCTCCACCGCCCCTTCGTTGACAGGATTATATTCGTACGTACCCACCGTGTTCCTCGGTGTACCTCGGTCCCGCAATACGCGTCGCGCGATCATATTCCCGTCAGCTAATAAATTTAGCGCGGTGCTCGAGCGCACGACCGCCGTGCGATTATCGTCGCGCGATTGTTCCACTGGCCACAGTTTCGAGAGGTTTCAATGGTAAAGCGGTTCTTTTCTATCGCGATTAAATGGTTACTTTAAAGACTTTAAGGTCTGTTTTCTGTAGCTAAACTAGTATAGACTTTTGAAATCAAAGTGAAATAGATATTTGATAAAAGCGAAAAAGTTTAGTGCAGAAATAAAAGACCTTAGAAAAACCTTAGAAAAAAAGTATTATAACATTGTTCGAAATGATTGCCAATTGGAATTCAGTTTTCCATAAAAAAAACACACAAGAGAAATCTAGGGATTAATTAAACAATTCCGATCCATCTAAACAGTTCCATAATATAAATTGATACTCTGATACAAATTATTTAATAATCTTGCGATAAATCGCGTAGAATTGTAAATAAAGTGTAATATCGTGAACAAGTTAGATGAGTCTGCTGATAAATATCTGTGAAAAGTCGATAGTGCTGACGTAAAGTACGCTAGGAAACTGTCGGGCAGAAGAAATCTTAATAGCCGATGCGTCGGAGCGATAGAGTTGTTGTGAAATTAACTTCTCGAAAAGAGTACCGTTTCACGAAATGACTGGGCGTGACGAACGCGTGTTAATCTACGCCGGTGTTGTGCAATAGTGCCGAGCGCGATTATATCGCAGATATATACATTCGATATTGTACGACCAATAAGAAAATTAAAACATATATATTCAGATTACAATATGTTCCAATTCAGATTGGAATATGTTGCTATTCATAAATATTACGTTCAACAAGACGCGTATTCTTTTATGAATATTGCAGATAACAATTTTAGGAATCGTAGACGTCAGCAAAAACAAAAATGTGAAGGGATACCTGTCCTGAACTATGCTTATTCATCGAGAACCGAAACTTCGCGACATTCGATTCAATGAAGCGAGGAAGAAATGGTTGATGTAGCCTGTATAGTCCATGATGTACTGCGATGAAGATCGAGCTTAGCCGCCCGCGCGGTTTCGTCTCCTAACGAGTTTATCGCATCCTCTTTAACGTTATTAACACGGGCTAACGAACTGGAAGTGCCGAGTCACCCAGGTCCTATACCGAACCACATTGGAGTCACGATGGTTCCGCCAGGTATACACACCTGTACACGCGTGTCTGATCTTTACGCAGGTGTGAGCGTGTGCGTGAATGTGTATGCGCGTGCGTGTGTGTACGCGGACTTGTAAGTACAGGGCGAGAGGTGGACATTCGACAGTGCGAGTTACGTGTATAAGGTGGGATAAAGGTACGTATAGATACACAGTCTGGCCTGTCTGTGCGGCCCTGATACCCGGGTCTCTGGGCTAATTCCGAGGTGTAATCTACGGGTACCATCTCAATGGATTAGCATATAGATAGCGAGGTAGACTGACCGCATATATGCACACCTAGACCACGCTACGGAGGGAAGACGGGCATGTCCGTTTTGGTCCCGTGTCCTACGCACGTAAGGGGGTCAAATGATGTTGCAGCGACGTTCTCAAGCAATTGCTAGAAATAAACTCTGGACATATTGTGTGTTTGCATTAACGAAGCCAATTAAGACTTGTACAATCAATAGGTAGTACGAAAGATTTCTCGCTGCCGAGAGATATTTCTTTTTCTTTTAAAAGTCATCGATAAAAACTGACAAATGTAACAATGTAGTATATAGAATATGTAAACTATCAGTATTAATTTTAAAAATATTCATCGAGTTTCTCAGATTACTATCAAGGATCTTTTTCGTGCAATTCAATCCCATCTGCCACATCGACATGGCTATAAAAAGACATGCCATCTTTTTCTGTGAGGACTTCCGTCTCGGAGATCATTGGAGGATAAGAGGCGTCATCGACGCTGATGGCAACGGACGGTGGGTTACGAGAGGAGGCGGACGGACCGCGGACTTGGGGCATTTCGCCTGAGGTGATTCGGTCGCGAGGTAATTTGTGCTCACAGCGGGGCTGAGCAAACACGCGCGGCGGGGGTGCCTCGAAAAATTAAATAACTCGATGACTGGTCACATTCTCGAACGTGCGCGGCACATATAGCTCTCGGGATCGAATGAACGTGCATACATACATATGTACGTCGACGGTCCCGAGATGTCCGCGAAGAAGGGCGCCTCTCGGCTGAATGACGTGGCCCTCTATTGTCCCTCTTCTCTCCCTCTTTCTACCTTCTCGCATCGCAAACGGTGCCTTCGGTCGAGTATCCCGGGGGAACATCGTGGGCCTTGTGTGCCTAGGACCATCCCAGGACTGTGCCCAGGGAGTGAGCGCCGGCCTCCCGCAGACTTATGAATACAAATAGCCGCTCACTGCGCGACTCAGATCCCTGATAAGGTACGGTCCTGACTTACCGTACCATCGCATAAAGTACAGACTTAGAGCCTTGCAAGGCCTATCCGATGTATAGGATCGTTTAATGGCAGATTATCCTCGCGAGAAAGATTCAGATCAGCCAAAAAGATTTCGCAAGTTACACGCGGATAAATTGAAAAACAAGATGATTACAAAATTTAAGTAAAACACACAAAAACAATATCAAATGTGAAACCGATCGTCTACAAAATCAACTCGATGTAATATCTCGACTAACTATAAATCAATCTTTCGAAGAAAATCGACGGGCTTATTGTTCGAGTTATTCATTTTTTGCGATACTGTGACGAAAAATTATTATAAGGAAAAACAACTAGACGATAATACAAAAATTTCAATTCCATGATCAGACCACCAAGAAAGGCTTCATAACCCGGAAGGGCGGCGTCTTGTTCACCGCTGTCATGACAGTCACAATCAGTCAGTTTTCGGTTTAGTCTCCGGACTATCACTACGGGAGACGAGACTCCCGTGGATGAATACCGGAGTCTGCCATTCACCGGGAACGTTGGAGAACGAAGAAGGTAATCAACGAGACTGATTTAATATACGCGCGCATCTCGAGAAGGAAAAAGAAATCTTGTTATCCGCCTCGTAATCTTTTTTCCAAGAGAAGATGTGGCGGTTGATAGATTAGTGTAAGACCAGAAGCCTAAGTTGGTATGGAAACGTGATAGACGATAGGAATTATGAGAAGACAACAAGCGACCCATTGTAAATCGTTTCCCTTTACACCCCTTGCGTAGGCATCTGCCCTACCTACCACATGTATTACCACATAAAGGCCCAAAGAATTCTCTCGCGGAAATGAAGGCGAGGCGAGGCAATGCGAGGCGTCGCCACTGCTGAACAAACAAATTTAATGTGCGTGCATAACGACACCAATTTAAATGATAATGCGCGGTATGTGTGCCTTCAAGATTAACTCGTAATAGACCGGAATAAATGTCGGCGGACCTGTTAGAGGTGTATCTAGTCGCCCGTTACACGGAAACAGTGGGTGCTAACTACTCCTGTAGACAAGCTTGTTTATATTGGTGCGTGTTGTGCAGCACGAAAACTGTAAATCCACACGCACGCATCTGGCGGCAGTCCCAAGAAAATTGGGTCGCCACGAATCACGTCTGCTAGATCTCTCAACGTCGTTATTAACGAGACCGCGATGAGTTATCATCGGGCATATCGTATCGCGCTAGCATCCGCAACCCACAATTATCCGGTCGGTTATTAAATTTTACCAACGATATTTAATTATCCTTCGACGAGGTGTTGCCGAGCGCATTAAACGCTATGCCATAATTTACTCGATTACGTGTAGAACGTTCGATAACCGATAATCACATTCGACGTTACAAGAGATACGCGCTACCCGAATGCATCTTCTCATAAACGACCAGTTTGGCAGTTACGCGATTTTCCCGTGTTATACGTACGCGATAGTGTGATGATGGAGAAAAAAAAGAATTTATGCGGGAGAGAATGATACCATGCGAGTTCATCGACTACATCGATAAATCCCGATGGTAATGAGTGGGCTTATCTCAAAGACACTTATCAACCGGCACTCCTGCTCAAGTAAATTTGCCTAATTAAAGGAACAAGATGTAAACGATTTTATTTCCATCACTGTTCGTGCTATCTGCGTATCTACCGACCACTTGGAATGAATAAATGGTTTCCTTCGTATCTTCCATTCTTTCTCTCTCTTTCTTTTCTTTCAGAAATCGAGCAACGCATTTAAACCACTACGGCCAGGTGCACCTGTCAAGTGCTCTATGCAGTTAGTTTGATTAATGACAGAAATATTTCTTGAATAAACAACGGGGTGCGCTTAAGCTCGCTGAACAGATTGACATTTAGATATATATACTTAAAAGCAACAACATTTAGATTTAAAAGATAACTACTGCAATTGCACGATAAAAAGATGATTCAAAATTAACCTTCGTTGATCTTATGTTAATATTACAAATCTAAATCACTGCGAAGAAAAATCTTCGCTGACGTATTTATTAATGAATATACAGAAGCGATTTTCTAAATTTTTTAAATATTATTAATGTAAACTATGAGATCTATGAATTATAAGATCTTCTATTTAACATAAATAGATAAAAAGGCATATTCTTGGTGCCTAATAATATTTCATATAAATTTCCAGTTTCGTCAATTAATTTAATATTACGTAGATATTTCAGTTTCGGACGTTTAGGACGTTTCAAAATCAATAAATAATCAGCGCGTTGTTTGTTTAAACTAGAAATTGTAAAATTAATACAAAATATTATTAGGCATCCAAGATTCACTTTGATCGAATATACCCTTCTTTGCTTATTTGTATTAAACTTTTCTCGGTCGATTTTCATTTACTATTATTAATCTTTTATTTATTTTATTATCAAATATTTTACTTCAAAAACAAGAATCAGAAATATTAAACAGAAGCTAATTAGAGAGAATAATCAACTTCGATCAAACGAAGAGTCGACGAGGCTTCGGAAGTAAGCTGCACGAAGTAAGTTTGCCTGCGGAGGTGTCTTGTCGAGATTGTCGCAAATAGAATCATGTGCAAGCTGTGCCCTCGCTTCCTCACCTTGCCTCGCCACGCCATTGAACCTCTTTGCATATACATTCTGTAAGATTACTTTGTGCGGTTTACACCCAACCTCTCCCCTTTCCTTATCCCCTCGGTTGTCCCTCAGCAGCACGCTGCGCTTCACTTCAGCCCTCTGCTTTCGTTGCCGAGAGGCAAACTACCCTCCAAGTTTCACCCAAGGTCCCTAATGTATGCGGAACTATACAGCAGAAATTCCAAGTTCGGCATGGCCGTGTTAGGCGCCTTTACGATGAGTTTCTACCCTCTCGTTCTCTCTTTGCCGCGTTCGCGAGGGTAGGGACGAGGCTCGCTCGACAAGACTCGCCCTCCGCATAAGAGGCGAACACGCGTGATCCTAATTAGAACGCGTCTTCGAGGTGCCGAAGTAAAAGCGAGCTTCTTGTTAGGCGTCCCGACGAAGACGCCTTCGGCATTCACACGCACATATACGGGAGCATACAAGCAAGATGCACTCTCGAAGTAAAACAATTTTCTCTCTCTTTCTCTCTCTCTCTCTCTCTCTCTCTCTCTCTCCTTCCTTGATTTTGCAAACATTCATTTTCTAAATGAATATTATCAAAATTATAATTTTCGTAACTATTGCATGATGTAAGTAGTAAAATTCGTTCAATGTTATGATTGATGTAGTTACAAAAACTTATATATATTTTTTTTTTTAAATCGTGCTAACTGAAGCAGTCACAAGAATTCTCACAGGAAAATACGATAGATAAAGCATCTCGCGTTCGTATTTACATAGAAAAGAAACTTTACTGTTAAAGAAGCATAATGTTTACAAACGATCACATTAGTCGAGTTACATTGGCATAATACATTATCGAGTTTTGATGATTAAATGCCGGAAACATTTTATTGAATACTAAGAATAAAACATACAAAATGTCGGTATATAAATGAATTAAAATAAAATAAATATATCTGCAAATAATTAAAAAAACTAATAATTAATTATAAAAATTGTTATTATTCCAAATTTTCTTCTTCGCATCTTTGCATTCTTTTATTTCTTTGTTTTCCTCTATGGGAAAATGTGTTTCATTGTGATGGGGATGAGATAGTGACGAACTTGTCGCGCGTTCAATGACTCGTGATCAACAACCGTGCGAAGAAAATATGATGGAAAACTACATAGAATGTGTTGACGCGGCAATTGACCGGCGGACTGGCGCGGCACGCGACACTGCGTTAGACGAAACGGTCATTAGGGATGCAAAGGGCGGAATCGCGCAGCTACGTTGCATGATAATTACTGTAAAGAAAGGCCGACGAGGCTCTATCCACTGGCTTCCCGGGAGATTACAGGATGTCCGGAGGCAGGAGTCTCCCCGCATGACCCGAAAACCCTTTCCGCGCTTACAAGCAATAAAAATTAACGACCGGTCCGGTCAAATCGTATATGAAAAGCGGCTCGCCAGGACCGAACTATGACATCTGAGTAATACATAATTATCACGGGCCATTCAATGTACACACGTGGCAATAAACAGTTTCCTTTTGTAACGAAATTGTCATATAAAGAGAATGTGTCAAAATCTTTCGAAAGCTATTAACATTTTATCCAAATTTCCAAAAAAAAATCGATGTAAATCAAAATCTTATAAAATATGTTATATATGATGGCTTCTTATAACAATTCATTTCTGATATAATAGTAGAAAAAAATATTAGCGTCATCTGACATCTAAAAATAAGATAAGTTACTTTAAACAATTAATGACGATTAATAATTGATAGTTAATTAGTTTAAAGATTTTTTTTTAATCAAAGGAATGAGATTTTCAATTCTTCTCTAAAAAAAAATCGAACAAATTATGACGCAGCCACGCGCGAGAGACGAGCTGAGAGCACAATCCGGTCATAATCGGTCAAAGGAAGCGTGAAAGAGCCGCTTCTTTTCTCCTTTATAGAGCATCTTAACCGTTCGGCGCCTTTAATCGTGAGATCCGATAAATATATCAAAATTATGATGGAGGATCGACCGCGTACAGGACGAGTAACACATCCTGCTGATGCTCCATTCAACTTTGTTGGATGGCGGAAAGGAGTCTCCCTGTTCTCTTCATGAGATTTCGAGAGATCTCTCCTCCTCCACTTTTAATTTTCAGGCGCGGCTAATTATGATTTACGGCAACATCGGCGCAACATCCTGATCGCTACGCGAGATACCGCCCGCAGGATATTCAAATGCGATGAATATTGCTCGCCGCGATAAACGGCACACGAACGACAAGATAAACGAAGGAGAGAAAGAGAACGCGAGAAAGGAAGAATCGTCGCGAGAGTGCGTGTAAAGGATATGGAGAAAGGATTCCTAGTAGCCTACTCGGTATGCAAGATGGGCAGTCAGCCTTGTACATACCGCATCCTTCCTCCCACCCTTCGAAGGATGTATAGGCATCCGCGCGCGTGGATCGTTCCGTGCCGAATCGTTCGTCCGTAGTATTTAAAGCCCCGACGAGATAATTCAATACGGGACCCCGAATCCTTTGTGTCCCTGCATGTGTTTGGAAAACATAAGCTGCCTAGCGATGTTACAACACGATGAGCGCCATGATTCAAGCGCATGATTTCTCGCCAAGAAATCGAGGTAACAGACACCTTCTCCCAAGAGACGGCTCAAAAACATATATTGATCTATAGATAGATTTCGACATTTTTTTCCACGTAAAAAATTTTCACGTATGCCCTTTCCCATAATTATATATTATTAACAAATTAGAATCATTTGTATAAATAAAACTTTCCAAACACACATATTCTTTCACTTTTCTACAAAATTATTTATTCTCTCTGCTACTCTCGCGATTCTATTCGCAGTTTATACACATATGTATATACACATATGTATATACAATTGAAATAAAAAGTATGTACTCACCTTTTCCGTTCGTTTTCTAGTAGGTACATTCGTATCATTATACCGGATATGAAGATCGGTCTCGCTGGCCATTCGATTGAAGCGTTGCATTCGTTCACGAACACTGAGTTGCTCAGCCGAGGAGGAATTCGTTGTCATTACTGCTTCATCCTCCTGTAATTTATTAGATTTGATTCTTGGATGTAACATATTACAAGTGCGAGCAATAACAAATGAATCTATCTTAAAGGACAAAATAAAGTCTGCGGTACACGATGCTTGTTTTTCTGGAAACATCTAGATCAAAACATCTAGTTTGCGTTTTTATAAATTACTAAAATTGTACCACACAGAATATCGAATTTCTAGTAATTTACTAAATGCGAGCAATCTAGCAGAAAAATACGCATCATGTGCTACAGGCTGTAGTCTTTAAGACGGATTCATAGTAGGTTCTTATATTTAAGGTGTCATAAATCAATCACAGAATAGTATTGACATCCCAAGACATTACTTAAAACAGTCCTAAAATAAAAACTTGACTATATATATATATATATATATATATATATGTATACTGACTTAGAAGATATAAAAAACATTAAACAGATAATCTTGATAACAGTAAATATACTATTAGTAAAATATCATAAACTATTTGTATAACTTGAAAAAAAAAAATAATAATAATAATAATATATAATTACAAAACAAATTTATTTATTTAAAATTTCTAATAATTTACCAAGGTGGTAAATAATTATTGTATAAAAATCGTAATTAGCTTTACAGAAATTTAATACAATTCAATATTGAGAGATAGTGATTACTTATTTTAAATATTGAAAGCACTGTGTAATCCAGTGCTTTTAATATTCAAATAAATAATTAATTACTGTCTTTCAATAATAAACTGGCCAGCATTAGATCATTGTTCTAACTATTAATTAATAGAAAAAAATAATCGTTTATCGCATCAGCATGATATACATTCCTTTCACATTGCGCGATATATCGTACGAGTATGACGATATCGATAATGGTCGCGAATGTTTTCAAGGAAACACAAACAAGGTATATATATATATATATATATAGATAAGATAATTAATGGAGAATCTACCTTTATGACGGCTTCCAAGGAGCTGTTCCGGTTTCTATCAACGTTTTCCTTGTTTTCCACTTTGAGTTTGTCTTGACTTTTGCGACGCGGTGGAACAGGTGGTGACGACATCGACGAGCTAGGCTCCGAATCGTCATTTTTTTCACGCGTCGATATCGGTGTCGCACTTTCTTCGAGGCTCACGTGAGAATTACTTGAGGATGGACTGAGAGGTGCTGGGGGTGGTGGCCGGTAAGGTGGAGGCTCGCGTAGAGGAGAAACCGGAGTGGTTAAATTGGAGGTAGCGAGGGGAGATTCCACTTGCTGAGGGGGTGAAAGGTCTAGAAAGGGTTGCCGGTATTTCTTCTTGAGAACCAAGTACTTTTCACCCTGTTAAGGAAGTTCACTTTGAGAATACTTCTAATTCGACAAGAGCGACACAGATTTCAAACCGTAACTTCGTTAACTTAATTTTCTATTATATTAAATTTCGAAAAACAAAAAAATAACAAAAATAACAAAAAAAATTAAAAATTTCCGAGAATTAAATAAAAATCCTATAATTTTCATTATCACATTTTCTAAGTTTTCTCGCATAAAAATTTCTCTAATATTAATAAAATCTTGTGCTCTTAATTAAAAAATAACAATATATTTTTTAAATTAAACTTTCTCCAGAATCATTTTCTTTTTTGCCAAAATCATATTCTTTCCAGAGTCTAAATCGATCAATCTATTTTATATAAAAAAAAATTTAATATTTATCATTACTTCGATACGTGACTTTAATTTTAGTAGAGATATTAGATTAAAATAATGCATACTAAAATTCCAAAAAAAGTATCTTCACATTCTCAAAGAAAGACACATACATGGCAATTATAATTAAAAATTATAATTAATATATATATTGATAACAAAAATATATTGACACTATACAACTATACAAGTTTGTCGATACAACTATTATAGATAAACTTATAATAATATTTTTTTTTTTAAACAAATTATTATATAGTTATAATAACTATAAAATACTTTATTCAATTATATATGTTAACTATTTAGAATTCCTATAATTTTTATTAACTTTATAGCCTATTACCACTATCTTTTTTTAAGTGCAGCGTTATATATACAAATATTAATTAATCAATATTTATATATCAATATTTAAAGAATCATATTTATATATTAATATTAAAAGAGTCACCAAAGAAACTTTTCTCACAATCTTTTCTCGGATATATTCAACAGCTTTCATTTTGAGGATGTAGATCTCTCTCTCTCTCTAGTAGCACGTATTCACATAATAGTTTTCCGAATGTTCATTAAGACTAAAAATACATACAGTCTGAAAGATCTTGTGACTAACGTGACAACTCGGGAGAGAATTTTTTCAGCTGATCGTATGCCTTCAGCTGATCGCATGCGGAACCGGCAACGTCGCGCCAGGCGCGCAACAAGTCGCTCCTGTCAGAACAGACAGGGAATCGCGGGACAGAAGGAAAGAGGATTCGCCGTTAACCTACCTCCTCGTTTTTTATAGTAGCCAAGGTGTTGACGTACTCCTTGAAACGATTCCTCGCCTCGACTGTAACACAAAATCGTACGTTGCACACCACGTTCGACACCACGGCGGCTTGGTCGTCGGCCGTCCACAGTGTTTATATCACATACGTGGACGCGGAATCACATCTCGCGATGGGATAACCGCGAGCACGATGCGTCGACGTAAATGCAACCCACCTCGTGTTTCCGGGTCCGTCAAGAACCGCTTGAAATGCTTCACCAGGTCATGATTGCGCGCTGTGCCTCCGTTTTCCAACAAATAGTTGCGAATCTCTTCGAGGGACAATTCACTGGGCGTCGCCATCTTGAACTGACTCCGCCGCGAACGACCGTTCGTGACGCATATGCTGTTGATAACAACGGTCACTGTAGTTACCATCGAGAATAAGTGGACGTCGATTGATAAATTTTTTTATATCGATTCGCTCTTTGTATATTAATAAAAGCATTCGCGTGTAAATGCAGAATAATTACGACGTAATAGTTATAAATGTGATAATTCTGGTCTTAAGAATTTATAAATAGCGTAACACCAATAATTTTATACAGTATACATATATGTATATTGCTAATTAAATTTTAAATTGATGTAAACATATTTTTAATAAATTAGACTGCTTAATTTGTAAATAACGTAAATAAATAATGAAAGAATCAAATAGGATTAAAATTGAAAAATATATTTAAAATAAATAGTAACACTTTTTTGTGATGTTAAAGGAATACGCGAGTCCTTAAAACACGAAATTTTTTGTTATTAGTTTCAAAAGAATTGAAGAAATTTTAAAATATTCATAAAAAGTAACAATATTTAAGTATGATTAAAGTATGATTATAATTCCAGCAAACGAGAATGGATTAAAATGGATTGAAATTTTTTTCTATCCAAATGCGTATTTTAAATAGCGAATACTTTTTTTGGATTTAATTGGGGATTCAATTGGATTCAATTAGATTTAATTAGATGCAATTGGATTGAAAAACTGCATTTCCTATTCAAAATTTTGAATTGAACAGTATTCATAATGCACAGAAAAAGCTAATATTATTTTTAGATTGAAAGAGATATGCTCTATAATTCCTCCGTAATTCCTATAAATAAATAAAAATGCATTTAGGATTGAAAAGTATTCATTTTAACATTTGTGAATATTTCTGAAAATCTGAATCTATTTCAATTCATTTCAATCCATTTTCGTTTGTTGGAAGAAACAAAATGTTGTTCATTTAATTAAATTAATTTAGATGTCTTTATTTCTTTCATTATAGAGAATATATATATCTAAATCAAATATAATATGTTTAACTTAAATACATTTTTCATCAGAGGAAATAAAGATGAATTAAATTTTAGTCAAATGAACAATTTTTTTCCTTAATAATAACCTGTAATAATATGATAATTAGTTGCGATTAAAACGAAACTATAAAAAAAAATAAGAAAATGTGAAATACAAAATTGTTCCAAATAAAATCATTACACTCTCTATTTAAAAATTAGAAAAATATCCTAGAGTTATTAGTAAGGACTCAAATATTCTAGTTATTAATTTACATGGATTAATTCACATAAAAATATAATTAAGTACCAAGATTTAGTCTCGACTGTCGACTTGGCGTTTTTTTATGTACTTGTAAAAACATATTTCACGAATGTTTAATAAACGGTTCAGATAAAATCGTCGATAAATATACGAACGTTATATATATTTAATAGCTTCGAAAGTATCTATCCATGTTAATGCATTCGTTCGCGATATATTATTCACCTGCGTCCGAATAGATGATTCTCAAAGCCTTTTAACTGCACGTTATTCCGCAGATTTTCAACGTTCGAACGGCGCGGTCTCTGATTCTCGTCGACCGGATTTAATACTGTATTTTAAACATACTAACACATATTAATGGAGGCGTCGTAATGTCGGAGTGCATTTAACGCTTTCCCGCTGTAAGCTCTTTACGATCGGATAGGATCAAAACGCACGACACGCGCGCTTCATGCGAAACCTTTTTAACAGACGTTCAGGCGAAATCGTAATCTGTCCCTGCCAACATTGGCGCAAGGCATCCGGAACATGCGCCTCTATATTTATTCAACGACCAATTAGTAACCGACGTGATAAATTCTACCTTAATTTATGATCGACCATAATTTTCCATGTACTTTTAAAACTGCCTTACATGAGAGAGTACAAGGGACGTATATATATTCCATCACATTCGCGCCTCACGCTTTTTAATTTAGGCGCATACGATTGTAGATATTAATGAAAAAAAAGAAGAAAAAATAATTGCCAAAATATTTAATCTTAATTTGTATATCGCAAACTTGATTTTAATATACGTTGCATTACGCAAATACATCGTAGACATTATTACGTTCCGTTATATTATGCGCATATATTTAGATATGTATGTATAACGTGGCTGGTATAAAATTAAGGAATATGTATTCACTTCCGGTTCCCCCCCTTCCGTCAAAGGGTTAAAAACTATTACAGCGTACCTTGTGTATACCACTGAACTCTCGTTAACTGTACAATCACGCGCCTGTAATAGCAGCGACTCTTATTAACAGTGTCTCGTGATTAAGAAAACGACCTTACTAATCACCCTTGATGTGTAGAAATACACGTAAACCGAGAGAGGAGGGCAAGAGTGCCAGAAGGGCGGGTATATTATATGCGTGCGGCACGCAGAGGTCTGCACGCGTTTGTATCCGTGAAACGGAAGTGAGGCGGTACCTTTGTAATTAAACCTCCTTTATCGGCGATATTCTAATGAAACGACGAGTAATGATCGAGCGCAGTCCGCAACAGTCGCACGAACATCCTTCTCTTCAGCATAAATATTCTTGTTTTCACTTATATATCACAAATATCTCGCTCAAATTCTTGTTCAAAAAATTAAATTTGTAATTATATCATATGCTATAAGATTTCATAATTATATGGAAATTAATAGTTTTTATATCATTACAAAATGTTCTCTTATGAAGCAAAGAATATAATTACGAACACAGAATTTTGCTAAACCTATGTAAAAATTTAGTTAAATACAGATCTAGCTACATTTTTATATAGATACTAGTAATCTGAAAATAATGATTGTATCGCATTTCAATATAGATCTGAAAATAATTTTGTTTGGACCACTAAAATAATTACAGAATGCTTGAACGATAACATTGCTAAAAATTGTAACATTCCACATAGAAAGAACGGTTTTATTGAAGTATCTAAAATTTAACTCTAAGTATACAAATATGAAAATAATTTTGTTAGAACTATTAAAATAATTGTATAATCATTTAATCTAATTTCTAGAATGTTAAAACTTTTTGTAATGTTGTCATCATTTAAGCATTTTACATAATTATTATGATGGTCCAACAAAATTATTTTCAGATCTAAATTTCTAGATACCTCAACAAAACTATTCCTTGCATGGCAACCAATTTGAATGTCCTAATTATATTGATGCCCACATTTTTTCAAATCTATATCTATCTCAATTTTTCAATGCTTCCACTCATCCTTTCCATAAAGAAAATATCGAGGAAACATACATAAACATAATGCACGGATATTTAATAGCGTTTTTTATTGACAGAACTAGTGCGCACTCAGTGCACATTAAAATTGTTATACATTATTCTAATCTAAATGTAAAAATGAGATATCTCAATTGATAAAATGCCCAATGTGTATTTTAGCACAATAAAATATATTGAATATTTCGCGGTTTAATTCGTGTTTCTATATTTTTATTAAATGTGTATCTTCTCTTTAAATCAGAATCAGGAATCATAACTACTGATATCAGTGAATGAAATATGAAAATCCTAATCTAGTTAATTTTTATTATGTGATCTGTGTGAATTAACCTTGTTTTAATGGATAAATTCAATGAATATAGTATTGGAAAATAGTATTGAAATTAATATACAAATATCAAATTTACACAAGAATCATACAAACATTAAGAGCCAGATCGGCTTAAGGCTTCGATTTTTGTAGTTTGTTATCATATATA
>Ga0157363_1002943_pt1 | contig 15207 bp, 5 predicted proteins | sample AttsexASBM1_FD_111477 | JGI IMG/M metagenome (GOLD analysis project Ga0157363, IMG submission 111477) | Fungus gardens microbial communities from leaf cutter ant in Ribeirão Preto, State of São Paulo, Brazil - Atta sexdens ASBM1 | ecosystem: Host-associated > Fungi > Mycelium > Unclassified ...
AAATCTAAGATTCAGCTTCGACCGTAATAAGCATTTAATTCTTATTTGTTGTATTCATATTATGGTCTTAATAAATGTATTCACATTATAGTCTAATAAATGTATTCATATTATGATCTTAATACATCGTTTATTATAATAAACCTATATTTGAATGCGCATCAACACCTGCGCAAATTCTTATCAGCTAATCATTTTGATTTGTGTTTATCGATTAATACAATAAACTATTTTAATATATCAGTTCCGTTGAACTTTCAATCACTTTAGTTAAACCATTCAATAGATTATTGTTAATTATAATTATTTTTTACGGCACATATACTACTTTATCAAATTTGATGTTTATTGAAAATAAATCTACAAATCAAATGTCACTAATTATTTATAAATTACTCAGTATTTGCAGTGATCATTCCTATTTAAATCCTCAATATCTTTGTTATGTTGATTTTCAAATGGTATACGAACCTTTTTAAATCCGATGATAGAATCTCCTGTGGATCTCTCCTATCTTGAAGACAGTCGCGAATGAATCACTGCAAAATAGTTTCGATTTTACTTTAATGTAGACGTAGCAGAATAAGTCTGATTTGTTTTTATACACTACACTTTGTGAGCACTCTTGATAAACGCACGAATATTTTTTTTTACTCGCCGAAATAGTATTGTATCGTCCATGCGATTTTGACGATGAAAATCTTCGATAATCGATGGAACTTGAATTGATCAAATCGCTAAATTAATTTTCAATTCTCCATAACAAGTGGCCTGATCTCGATCCCAAAATCAAAACTAATTTGTCAATCACGAAAGCTCAACTCTTTAAAAAAAATCACTCAAGAGATAATTTTCAGATACGATTTGCACCGGTCACGATCGTGTGTTTGTGTTTGCCTGTCGTAGGTGCACTGGTTTGGAGAACACGACACGAGTATCACGGGGAGATGGAGAAGAATAATTCTCTGCGTTGCAAGCGCAACGTATCCGCGAGATACTATGTAATCGGTCTGCGATCGGTCCAGTCTTCTCAGATCTTCCGTACACACCGTGTCAACTGGCAGTAACTGAAATCGTCGCGTACAGGAAGAAAATCCGTGGGTTCCCCCTTTTTTCTTTTCCCCCGCCCGTGATCTACCTCGCACCCTTACGCTCTCCGCCACTCCTGTCAATGTTATCTACCGATATGTTGAAGAGTGAGAGAGAGAAAAAGTAAATGAGAGAAAGGGGGTCATGCCAAGATCGCAACAGTATATCATCATTAAGTTGATATTTATCTACTTCCCTATCCCTCTCTTTTACTCCCTCTTCCGCGTGCTCGTAACTGCATTTTTTTCTTTCGGTCTCCTAATTTCATCTTTCTGCTTTCAGTAAAAACTTATAGAGACCTTACGTATCTAATATTTTAATTATTGTAAGTATATTAATAACGAATGCTGACAAATATTGATCGTTTTAATATTGATGTAGAATAAAATAGAAATTGATAGTGAGCCGAATTTCTTTATTCTGGAGCATCAGTATCTTCTACTATATTGATGCTCGAGAATAAAAAATTCAGACCATCATCGATAATATTGTCATATTCATTACTATTGAATTTTTGATCACAATTATTGATTATTGAGCTCATTGTCAGTACGTGTAAGATTGTAAAAATATTGATATATATTGCAGTCAAAGTTTCACTACAAATGCTTTGAAGCGTTTTTGTTGACCAATTAGAAAAAAGAATTTTCCAAATTGACCAATTCAAAAAATTGTTTTAAAGAATTTGTAACATTACATTGATTGTATTGTTGATATTTTATTTCAACATTACTTATTTGATTCAATATTACTGATAGGTATTTTTCTTCTGTATACTACTTTGATTTCTTCCGAATTTTTCTGAGTGCATGCACGTGCTTTTATCTTCGTAAACTTTACTTTAAACATAAGATATATTATGCAGCACTTTCAAAATTTAAGTCCTAAATATTGTAGTAGAATATTATAGTAGAAGATTTTTTAAAAAATAGAATTTTTCAACGAGAACATAGTCTACGTCGAAATGTGATCATCAATATCTTTCTTCAATATAAAATAGCATGGCGATTATATTTCAAAGAAATAATTATTCCTTATAAAGGATATAAAAAAATAAAATGTCTCAAAAAACATTTTGTCACTTGTAAAAAAATAAATAGTAGTAATTTTAAATAGTAATAATTTCTTGATATTTTTTTAAATGGATTATGTTTTTGAAAAACAAAAGAGATCTCGATATTTAAGTATTTTTGCTTTTATTATTTATTTATAAAATAAGGGATTAAACAATGTAGAATAATATAGAACAATGTAAAACATATGTTACGTTTATTTTAATTATTTTGAAATGTACTTCAACTTACATTTTAAAATAATTAAAGTTAAACTTAAAATTAAATAATTATAAATGATAAATTAGTTCAAATTAATTTATTTCAAATTTCGAGTAATAGCGAAAGAATCTTAATTTCTTTTAATATCACCATCTCTGCAGGATTTTTATTTCGTTTGATACTAAACACTTTCTTTCAATAATACGTGTGGCACACAATATTTATCCTCCTTTATATTCCTCAAAACTACCCTCAATTGCAGACGTGTGTCATCTTCCATTATCATTTCTCCCGGATAATCCTCATTTAACAGTCGTTAAATGTATTTGTCAAGAAGTATATGAGATCTCTCTCTCTCTCTCATTGGTTAACTGAGAAAAATATTCAGGTTTATTCAATCAGATTTATTCAATTTTCAGTATTTTTTTCGAAATTTTCAGTGATTTTTTTTGTAAACGTATACAATTAAATATTGAGAAAAAAAAGAGAAAAAAGATATAAAAAATTTGATTGTACAAAGAAAATGAGTCAAAGATTTGTCCTTTTTCCATCTTTTCGGTATTTAATCATACATCCTATTTTAGTAAATATCTGTTCCTGTTTTCTAACTCTACTTTTTAAAATTCTTAATTGCAATACCAGAGCATATACATTAGTCCATTACTTCGTCAACTTTTATTATATTTAATTTTATGGAATTATTAGATTTAATTTATGATAAGTTTAATTAATATTAAAATATTGACACACTTAAAAACCAGTGGACATGAATATGATATTCCAAAATTCATGACTCAAAATACTATAGCAAAATAGTTCTCCAAAAATTAAATAAAAAAGTTATTTTTAAATTTTTATTTTAAATAATTTTTATTTTAAATAGTAATTTTCGAGATAATAAGAGTTTATATATGACCAATTACTATGTTTAAATAGCCATATGAATCACGCATACAATAGTGAGTGCTGATGAGTAACATACTTTAACATATTAGATGGGAAAAAGTTCGTGGCGTTTTTTTAATGCTATCTAACGAGAAAAACGCCACGAACTTTTTCCCACCTAATATTCACTAATATTTACAAGTGACTATCTAAACATAATTGTAGTAATATTTAAATCCTTCTATTTTACAATCAAAAAAAATTGCTTGATATAAAAATTTAACAATAACCGTTTTATTTATTTTTCAAAAACCTTCTTGCTATTTTGAATTGCCAATTTTGGGATACCTCGTATATATACATAAATATATGACGTTATTAGATTGATCTTCTAATCTCCTACGAAAATTTGCTAAAATTTTGCTCATAATATTTTCCATATGTACATCATTGGATTCCCTAGCTTAGTGCGGCGCGTGCGCAAAAAAGCGGGCCCATGACATCACGTATCGTATTTCTTCGCAATACATTGCAAATGCTTAAGAATGCAAAAAACAGGCAAGAACGAGTTAAAAATAAAAATTTTTTATAAAAAAATTGTCAAAATTGTCAAAATAGCAATTAATCTAAAAAAATGTTACAAATATTAATTAGTATATTAATTAGTTCAATTTTAATGTATTTATATATAAGAAATTTTGTCAATATATGTCTGTTTAGCAATTTCAGTATCAAAAGATAAGAAAAATAATATTAATTACATAAATTATTTCTAAAAAATTTATATACTTTGAAAATTTATAAAATTAAGCATATTATTCTTTTAAAAATGAGATATTTCGACTTTTTGAATATTTTATATAATTATAAAAAAATAAAGGAAAGTAAAAAAACAAGCTATTAAAATTTTAGCTCAAATTTTAATATTTTTCAATAGTGATTACTCAATGAAAGTTACAAAAATACGGACAACTTTTTTTTGTAAACTCATAGTTAATTATTCCTCAGAAATTAGCCTGAAGTTTGTAGACCTTGTAAAGATCTTGGCCGTTCGTTTTCGGACCTTTAGGACTTTTTGACTTATTTTTTTGTTGTTCCATATGCCCTTAAAATGTAATAATTCTTTCTTGAGACACCCTTATATGTACATATATGTGTGTGTGTGTGTGTGTGTGTGTGTGTGTGTGTGTGTGTGTGTGTGTGTGTGTGTGTGTACACAAATACACACTGAATTTTTCCGTCATTACCCCCACCGTCACTGTGGTCGATTTCCAAACATTTTTGATGAAACGAAATGGCGATGAAGTAGGTGAGTAAGACTAGGAAGCTGGTATATCCGGAGGGTTCACGTGACACCGATCCGTCCCCGCATCCGTTCTGGGTACAGTCCGTTGTATAGGTCATGAGGAGAACCCCGGATTGATAAGAGCTGTAAAACTTGCGTTCGTAAACGTTTCAAACTGAGGCTTTTTTAATTTGCGACGTCGAAGTCGCGATCTAAATTCCATGATTTATCCTAATTGATCTCATCCAACATTCTCTTTGTTTTTCCCATTTAACTTCCACTTAATATCCATTTAACTTTCAAAATTGATTGTTGTAATGTGCGTGAAGAAATTTACTTGTGTTGATTCTGGTTTAATTCTTTGTTGATGAATCGCATCACTTTCCTCAGAAATATAAAAGTGTGTCCAGACTATTAAAACTTTGGCCGAATCTTGAGCATTTCGATAAACATTTGTTAGCGTCTCAAAAAACGAAAGTTAACCGAAATGCTCGCGGCTTTTTATTTTTGAGAAAATAGCAATATATTTTGTACATCACGCAACATAATTGCTTGACAGCATTAGACAGAGGGGAGCATCTCAAATGATGAGAGGATGTAAGAGAAGTGGCGCGGGAACCACGCCACATACCATCTTGTTGCTCAGAATTTTCACGGGAACAGGCACCATGCGTTCGGGGCCATTTTTTGAAAATTGCGAATTGAGACGTTGAGCCACGAAAGTCAAGTATATTTCGGAAAATATGCTGTATTAAGAAGAAAAGAACAAACAAGTTTATAAAAGTTTGTACTAAAAATTGAATTTTAGATATTCAAAATTGTATTCGCCCATCTTTCAATAGAAAGCTCTTGGAGTTTTTAATACATTTCAATGTCTTTGATTACGATTTTTTTTTAGATTGTGTCTATTTATTTAGTTTTGAAAAGAGTGCCCTATTTGCGAAAGAAATAGAGAGAGGGATTAACAGTTTGAAATTAACAATTTGAAAAGAGAGATCGCAAATTTTGATCGAAACATATCGAGCTTTAATGCTGTCTGATGATGTTTTGACACATACTAAACTGATGTTAGCAAATAGAAATTCTCAATTTTATTAGATTTTTATTTAATTATATTGAAACTTTCAATTATATTTTTTTTTATATTTAATATTTTGATTCTTCTATAACTATTAATTTAAGTTTCTTCTAAAATGTTGCGACAGCGACATTTTGTATCTTACGTATTTTTCAAAATATCGCTGTCGCAACATTTTAGAAGAAACTTAAATTAATAGTTATAAAAGAATCAAAATATTAAATATAAAACCAGCAATTAAAATAGAACACTGTATAATTATATATGATTATAGATATCTTACTTACAAATTTGCGCAGAAAAATAATTAATAGAGAAAAATATTAATAGAGGCAAAATGTTCAAAAAGCATTATATATTTATAATTCTATAAAGAAGTAAATATAGTTTATTTACTCTATAGAAGTAAATATGCTTAAAAATAAGTATTATTTATATTTTACAAAACAAATTTTAATAGCATTTAATTTAATGCAACTTGAACATATGAAAACTTGAAAAATGTAATAATTTAAAACATTGATATGTTGCATAACAGCTAACATTAGTTCGAAATGAGGGTAATATTTTAATCACAGTACAGTCTATTTTTTCTGAAATTATTAATGATATTGGTTTTCTTTACCAAATTTTATATACAAAATAATTAGAAGAATCATACTATGTAAAAATCATATAATTCCATTTAAAAAGGGTGACTCCCATATCTTTTTAGTGCTTCTGTCTAGAAAAAAAAATAACGTAATCAAAATACATTCCTCGTTCCACTTTCATCTGACAATGAAATATTTTTTTGTATTATTAATAATTTCGAAGAAAATTGATTGTATTGATTAAAATACACTATACTATAAGGGAATTAGCCTGTATTTGTAATAACTTCAAACTATTCACTAGATATTTCTTCTAAAAATAGATTGGGATAGAATCTCAGAGCTTCTATCGAATCGTCCCTACAGGCTTTGCCATACTTCTCCGTAACCAGCAATCGTTCACGTGCTAATAACATTGATATTCCTTCTGATTGTGCAAGATCCTCGGCCGTCATAGATTTTTTTTCTTTTAACTAAGAATTTGATAAGAGATACAATGAAAAAGTTAAATAATGTTTATTATATATAGATTTATGTTATTCAATGCTTACCAATTCTGTTATACGATCAACGACAGCATTATCATTGTGAGAACAAATTTGAAGAACCATAACACCGCTATCAAAACTTCTTAACACAATCGGTAAACCTAAAGGCGCCAATTGTCTACTGGCATGTAATAAATCTTCAGGAGATAAAAGTTCCAAACCTCTCGCTCTGTTTACACGACAATAAACATCTGTGAGTGTCATCATGCCACCTACTTCCTGAAATTAGATATATTAAAAATATTTTTAATTACTCTTTACATTCGGTAAGTATATAAACTGCTAACCTTTATTGGCTCTTCCAAAATACATGCAAGTTGCTTTGCTAATTGTTTAAAGTACTCATTGCTACTTTTGTACGCATCTCTTGTTACTGGATCGTCGATACCTAAGCTCATTAAGTAAGCCTTAAACCTGACAGTTTCATCCTCGGTTATATCTCCTTGTCTTGCCTGCAATAAAATTCTGCATTAAGAATCTTAATCCATCAATTTTGGGAAAAAATGATTAATAATTACCCTTATTTTAACTGAAATGGTCTTTGAGATAGCCACCATGTCTTTAGCCATATCCATAAGTTTTGTAAGATCTTGAAATGCCAATGATATATTTTCGTCAGTTTCTTTCTGCTTTTCTTGTAGGCTTCTCTCAATGCCTATAATACCCGTTCGCGTTTTTATATGAGGTAATAGTTTTGTATTTTTCTGGTTATCATTCACATTGGATACAATTAATTCAGCTTCAGGAGTAAACTCCCATGTCCGTCTCATAATTGTATCAGACAATTGTGTTATAAAATTTGGGTCTAGACCTTCTTTAAATGATAATTTAATATAATTATACAAACTATTATCCGCTGGACCAGGCATCTTATCTAAAAATATGTAAATTGCTAGTCAAATAATTTATAAAATAATTTCCATTCACAATATATACACTCACACACGCACACACACACACGCACACACACACACACACACACACACACACACAAAATTTCATTTATATTATAGTTAAAGTTTCATTTATATTATAGTTAAAGTTTTACCAATAGCAGGTTCAGAGAGATGCAACACAATCTTTTTACTACGCCCAAAGGAAAATGGTCTAGGATTTTCTTCTTCGAAGAAAATGATATGTCTAAGTGACAATGACAAACAGGTATTACCTCGTTGTACATCACCAGGTCTACCCCAAAGTATTCTGTGACTAGTTAGAATTAATTCCCCATTTTCAAAATTTGTCTATCAAAATAAAAGTTATTTTAGTATTAATATTTTTACATATATGACTTAAACTTAGAATAATTAATTGATCCTGATAAGCAAAATATTAGCAGAAAATATTGCCAGATTTGACAATAGATTTGATTACAGAACATTTTAGCAGATTGACATTAATTGTTTGCATTTAACTTATGTTCTACTGACAGTCTCATGTAATCAGATTAGCAGCAAAAACCAAGTGGAATCTGCTAATTGATAGATTGATAGCAGAAACTAAGTAGATCTGCACAGTGCAATCTAATGACAGCAGAAATTAAGCAGACTGTTACTTTGTAGTTATGGGTGTTTTCCAACAATGTACATGGACAACAGTGTAACACTATATTCTACATAAAGTGTTTCAACTATGAGCTGTTACACTGTTCAAAGTATAAAAGCACAATATAAAAGCTAAGTACAAGCACGTAAAACATATTAATGTTAACTAATTAACTTTTCAAAAAGTTATTTGGTAGTCATGTTTGTCTTGTAATAAACATCAATTTTGAAAAATTTATATAAATTTACATTAAAATCATCAATCTATTATTGATATACCAATAAGAATATACTAGTAAAATAAAAATAAGAATCACATATTACAATGCATTCTGATGTATTACTATGAAATTAAACTGTATTTCAATATGTATCTTACATAGTGAAACACAGTATATGTCTGTGTCCTTGCTGAAAAACACTCTTATATCTATAAATCATATTATTGGTATTGAGAAATTCTTAAAAATAATGTTATTATTTTAAATAATTGTAAACTATTTTATTAATAGAAATTGATATATTTTACATTAAAGTATTAGATTTGAAAATTTGCTTTTTAGCAAACAAGCGATACTGTGTTCAATTCCAGGTTTTCCAACTATGGGCATTTTCCAGTAAGATAATGTTTACTAATGTGAAACAAGAATGAAATGATTTATTGTATTACAGTATTCTTGTTAGAAAAGGCTTAAAAAACAATTATCATTTTATAGTAATATTCATTAGCCATGCAAAAATACAATCATGTCTTGTACTATTTGTAAATGCACATACAATGCAAAAATAATTATGACATTTTTCAAGCTTCTATTATATTATATATAGACTTTGGTTATATAAAAACTTGACAAATTTTATATGCGAGCAGATACCACTAAGTCTTGCAAGTATTCCAGTGACAGATCAGATTCTCAATTTCTGCTGCAAATTTGCCATCAGGTTATCAGTAGATTCTATTTCTGCTGGTACAGAACAGTCAACAGATTCTGTCCAATTTCTAGTGGCATTGCTGACATTATTATGCATTATATAGATTTCGTATGAAATTTATTTCCCTTCTGCTATCAAAAATTGATAGCAGACTTAAAGTCTGATCCTGTAAATTTAGCTATCTCGAATGAAATCTAAACGTACATTTTCCTCAAATTATTATGCGAAATCGATCATTTCATCCGCAATAGTTTTTACAGTTACTATTATTATTATATTTACAGTTATTATTACCTTTATTTTTACAGTTACTATTTATATTTTATTACAGTTACTATTTAGTTATTATTACCTTTGTATCACCGTCATAGAGACGCACAACCATATCGCATCTCACATAAATTTCGTTTGGCATAAAGCGAGAATCAGCATACTCGAATCTATTCATCGTTGCTTATCGTGAACAATCGCGAACGACGCGAACTGTTAAACATTATCAAAGTGGAGAATCACAACAGAGAGAAACCTAAGAGCGGCCATTGCGGCCTTTTTATATGACGCTCTTTACACTAGCGACACCAACATCAATTTTATTAGAATAATGCGAATTACGTATCATAGTATCGACACTGTTGATAATTCGTAGCATTGAAAAATTAATGTAGTGCGAGTACATCCACAAACTGCGTGGTATAAAAGTAATATACACATTTTATATACATGTATATATATATATATATATATATTTACATTTACGTATATAATTTTTCTTTATCTTATGATAAGCAAATTGACAATTTATGTTATAAAGAATTAAATATTTCGGTTAGTAGCCTTGCTTGTTTATGGTGTACAGCGCACTATTATTAATTTCATTACCTATTGATATAAAATATAATACGTACATAACAAAATCATATGGACATAGACATATAGAATATAGAAATACAGGAATTATAATCATTGTTTTATTACAATTAGTATAATATATTTAACTTGATATGCTTAGAATTCAAATCTTACATTGAATATCGTGAATTTAAATTTGATAATTTACCTATTATTACTTTTCCTGGATTAAAAATGCAAAATGAGACGTGATAATAAATGATAGAATTTGACAATTCAAAAGTAACAATAAAAAGCCACAATAAAAAGGCGTCAATCTCTTATTAAAAATAATTATTGTGTACATTACGCGGATTTCGTGTAATATAAAATTATTACAAACTAATAATCATTTATTGTAACAATTGAAATAAGATATTCATCCCAGTAAGAAATGATAATGGAATCGATATCGAATCGATGTCGAAATCATCAAATCGATGTCGAATCGATTCGACATCGATTTTATTGTTATTTCTCATTGGGGATGAGCTGCAATGTGTGTGCGCGCGTATAACGAATCTAAGAAATAAAGCAAAAACCATGCAATAAAACCTTTATCGAAGATTATTAAAAATGTAAAGAATATATTATTCTATTTATTTCGTAAAATGCGTTTCGAAATTTCGACAGTGAAACGGTTGACGCGTGATCTTGGAGTTTTGATACGGCGAGAGGAACAGCGCGTCATGTTTACGAGCAATCACTGCGCATTCATTCCCTTACCAAGAGTCGTACAGGTAGATAACCGTATTGTGTGTCGTTTTTCTCTATATTTCTTTTTGAAATGTAATTATGAAAATTGTTTGATATAATATGAAACGTTGTAATTTATAAATGCTCATAACTTATTAGCTCGTATGATTAATTTTTCATAAAACAATCAAGATATACACAATCGTGTATCATGGAACAAATATTTCGTATGATTCATTCATTTGCAATTAAAATGCGATTGAAAACAGAATTTATTATTATTTCGCAATATTTTAGATATTTCATATGTTCTCATATTTATGATGTAAAAATGAGATTCTTATTGTTATTTTTCAAACTGTGGCTTTTTATCATTTTGAATAATTCTGTCATTTCCGCATTCTTAATACGGGAAAAGTAATAGATAAATTATATTGAAATTACATATCTCTAAATGTATGTGCATGCTATTTAAGTATTTTAGTATTTTAGTATTTAAACGTATTATTCTATTTAATCGAAATTGGTTCATAATTTAAAATAAATTTTGCATTTATCTTCATTTATAAAGGATGTATGACATATTATTAATCTTTATTTAATTGTAAATTACAAAAGGACCAATAAAAATTGAGCCGCACGCGACTACCTGCTCGTACGAGTCTCGGTAAGAGAAGACTGCGAATAACTACGCATAAACGTGACGCGCCGCTCCGGGCCCACCCGGGTCGCCCCGGTCCGCCCCAGGCCCCCCCCCCCGTGCACATACATTTAGAGATAAGTAATTTAAATAGAATTTATCTGTTACTTCTCCCGTATTAAGAATGCGGAATAACACGGAAATGACAGAATTATACGATTCAAAGTGATAAAAAGCCACAAGTTGAAATATCTAACAATAAAAATCTCATTTTTATACCATACATCTGAGAACACATGAAATATTCATGAGCTGTGTATGTGAGTAATAAATCTAAAAAATAAAGCAAAAAACGTGTATAATACAACCTATTAATTCCTTAGTTTTAGGCAACCTTACACAATTCACGATCGTAAATATCCAATTTTTATTAATTAATGCGACACCCGGAGCGACTTGTAAAACACATCCATTTCCCTTCGAGATCATCGAGCGAATGCCGAAGTGATGACGTAGCCAACTACTGCGTCGCGCGGCACCCTCCTCCACCCTGTTCGCCGCGTAACCCCTTCAATCATTGTTTGCCGGGCGCCATTCGAGTTCGAATATAATTATTGCGCATGAAAAATATTCACGATTTATTCAATTATTCGTATTTTACATGATTTTGATAAACAAGTATCCTCGTACATTTCGTGCTTTACTTATCTCCAGTACTTGTTAAATCCTATATTATTTGCGTTCTTGTAAATGTAATCAATAATTGTTGCGTGTGTGGAGTATTTTTGATATGTTTCAATTTTCATTATTCTTTTAAATGATTCACACTTAAATAAAGATTGATAACATTTTATATATCCTTTATATAAAGATATATGTAAATTTTCTTAATATTGCGAAATAATTTGCGCTAAATACAGCTTTGACTAAAAATATTAAATATTGTTAATTATTATTTAATTTTTCAGCTAAAAAATTAATTTATGACACTACTATTGCTGCAAATTATAAAAAGTATCTCAATTTTTATTGCTCTTTTTTGATTTGCAAAGATTAATAATATGTTATAAATCCTTTAAATGAAGATAAATGCAAAAATTTATTTTAAATTACAAAACAATTTCGACTAAATAGAATAATATGTATAAATAGCATGCATTTAGAGATATGTAATTTAAATATAATTTATCTGTTACTTTTCCCGTACTAAGAATACGAAGTAACATGAAAATAACAGAATTATATGATTCAAAGTGATAAAAAGTCACAATTTGAAATATCTAACAATAAGAATCATTTTTATATCGTGTGAGATGTTAATAATTTATATTTTTATTTTATCGAGCCATGATCGGCATTACACGTAAATTTAAAGAATTTTTGAAACATAGAATAATTTGCAGCAATAATAGTGTCATAAATTAATTTTTTAGCTGAAAAATTAAATAATTAACAAGATATTTAATACTTTTAGTCAAAACTGTATTTAGCGCAAATTGTTTCGCAATATTAAGAAAATTTGCATATATCTTTATATAAAGGATATATAGAATGTTATCAATCTTTATTTAAGTGTGAATTATTTAAAAGAATAATGAAAATTGAAACATAATGTTGAAATATCAAAAATTCTACGCAATAATTATTGATTACGTTTACAAGAACGCAAATAATATAGGATTTAACAAGTACTAGAGATGCCATAAGTAAAATGCGAAATGTACGAGGATACTTGTTTATCAAAATCATGTAAAATACGAATAATTGAATAAACCGTGAATATTTTTCATGCGCAATAATTAAGTATTCGAACTTGAACAGCGCCCGGCAAACAACGATTGAAAGGGTCACGCGGCGAACAGGGTGGGGGAGGGTGCCGTGCGGCGCTGTAGTTGACTACGTCATCACTTGAGCATTCGCTCGACAATCTCGAAGGGAGACGGATGTGTTTTACGAGTCGCTCCGGGTGTCGCATTAATTAATAAAAATTAGATATTTACGATTGCGAATTATGTAAGGTTAGGTCCTAAAACTAAAAGGAGTTAATAGGTTGTTACACGTTTTTTGCTTTATTTCTTAGATTTATTACTCACAGCTCATGAATATTTCATATGTTCTCAGATGTACGGTATAAAAATGAGATTTTTATTGTTAGATATTTCAAAATATGGCTTTTTATCACTTTGAATCATATAATTCTGTCATTTCCGTGTTACTCCACATTCTTAATACGGAAAAAGAAACAGATAAATTCTATTTAAATTACTTATCTCTAAATGTATGCATATTATTATACATATTATTCTATTTAGTCGAAATTGTAATTAAAAATAAATTTTTACATTTATTTTCATTTAAAGGATTTATGATATATTATTAATCTTTATTTAATTGTACATCATAAAAAAAAGCAATCAAAATTGAGATACAATATTGTGAGATGTCAAAAACATTTCATGTGAGCAATTATGTAAGAAAAACCACGCTAATAAAAATCTTTTTTTACTTCTTGCCTTTTGTCAGCACATTGTAATATTGATACGAAATATTTCAAATTATAAAATGAACATCATGTTCCTCGGTATATCACAATATAATTATTATCACATCACGTCGCTAAAGCTAGATATATGTAAGAAATTCATTAATCGGAAAACATTAAAAATGTAAAGAATATTATTTTACTTCGTAATATGCGTTAATATTTCGACGGTTAAACGATTGATGCGCGGCCTTGGGATGGGAAAGACACGGGGTGGCACGGGGTGACGCGGAGCGGCGCGTCACCGGTCGGCCGGTCACCTTTACGCGTAGTTACTACGCAGTCATTGTCATTCTCTTACCGAGATTCGTACAAGCAAGTAATCGCGTGCGACTCTGTTTCACATTACTTTTTGAAATCTTATCGTGAAGAATGTCAAATATAATACGAAACATATTTTATGAGAATAATTAATCATATTAGTCATTACTTAATATTAATATTAAGTCTGAATATTAGTCATTACTTAATATTAATCATACTTATTAATCATATTATGTGAATATTCATAAGATATAATTTTTTCATTATATCTAGCATCTTTTGCGATTATTATATGTTTCAAAAAGAAATGTAAAGAAGAGTGGCACGCGACACGGTTACTTGTTTGTATGAACGGTATCGCACGAATCATAAAAAAGCAACGTTATTTAATATGAATACTCTCATGCAAATAACGCAATTCTTGCTTTCACAATTATAATATAGTTTAATAATTTAATATTTTCTACATCTTTCGTTATACGTTTAAAAATTAAACGTAACTTTGAAATTATTTATTAATAATAAAAGAAACATTTTTCTTCTTTATTAATCTCTAGCCCATTTCACTCTAACCATCTTACAGACATCATCTAAGGTTCAATCCTTTTATCTGTTCTGAATTTATTTCGCAATGATAAAAAATTGCAGACATGTGTTTGATATTCGTTTCTAAAAGTTAACCGATTACATAGTAATTGCATAGTAATATAGATAATAGCTATATATTACATTTTTCAGATTATCTTCCTTCTCCCGAGTATGACCTTGATGTGGTGAGAGAGTTCAGTATCCAGCGAATATTTACACGAAAAGACTGATTTTTCTCAACAATTTTGGTATTTAACAATTTTGAGATCTATATGAATGATATATCTAGATAAATTTTTAGATATTAAGTAAAATCGTTCTCTTCGTGTAAAAATCCACAGGAGAAGCTAACGTATCTTC
>Ga0157363_1002944_pt1 | contig 15203 bp, 5 predicted proteins | sample AttsexASBM1_FD_111477 | JGI IMG/M metagenome (GOLD analysis project Ga0157363, IMG submission 111477) | Fungus gardens microbial communities from leaf cutter ant in Ribeirão Preto, State of São Paulo, Brazil - Atta sexdens ASBM1 | ecosystem: Host-associated > Fungi > Mycelium > Unclassified ...
AAAACGCATACCTTCATTATACTATAATTTAGTCTTGCAATATTGAAATAAATAATTTGTTTGTTAATACATTAATAAATGTACATTATATGTATATGCACTAAACATTTTTTTTTAACAGATAGCACGAATTAATAAACAGTCAACTTCGTTAAATAAACTTTTATCAGTTGTTATAAGCTTATATTTTCATCAACTTAAAGAAATGTTAAATAGAATTAAAATAGAATTATCTCGAAATTAATGAATATACCACCTATAAAAGATAAGCTTCTTTCTACATGACAAATATTCACGTTATCATGATACTATATTTATGATAAAAATTTTTCGCGATATCACTCTACCGGCCATAAATAATATTCTGCCGCCTGATACAGTCGCGTATTTCCTGGTATCCACGCTCTGATATTTTCCGCGCTATTTCTGGTATATAATGTTCGTTTCAGCATGTCGACCTCATCAAAACCTTTAAATAATATCTCGACGCTTATTTGCAGCAATCACAAGCCCGCTTTCTTATCTATTAATAGATAAAACGAAGCGAAATGACCGCCAGACGAAAAATTACTTTTTTCTTCTTTATTTTTCTTCTTGATTAGGAAGAGTGAATAGCTGTATTCATGAAGCAGAAGGCAGGACTGCGTGAAGAGAAAAATCTCTCGGGGCAAACTTGTTTACAAACTTATTCGCTCCCACGATTACAGGCAGAGTGGAAAAGTAGTGTTCTAGTCGGACATCGGATAACTCCCAGCAGATAAATGTCTTTGGGTGGCCGTAGGAACAAAGGATATATTGCCCCCCCTCACTTGTTTTATCCAACCATGTCCCATGGAATTACTTCCTATTACTTAACTCTCGTATTATTAATGCGCGCATATTTGTTAAAATATATATGATGAAATACATTTATGTATATGAAGAACGAAATTCAAACAACCTCTTTCTTCGCTAAAATCTCTCATCTGGCTTTCTTTAATAATTTTAATTACTTATTATTTTACGCATGTAAATTCGTTCACATTATTGGTCATGAAAATTAATCCCACAGAATAGAAATTCTTTATTTACTTAATTCTACTATTTATTTATTCTATTATTTATTTATTATTAATTTAACATTTTATATAATTTTTATTATTATTCCTTGTCACATCAGATACGTACACAAATGAGAATTTGCGTGCATGTGTGCGTATGTATGTGCCAAGGCTATTTATACAAACTGGTCAAATGTTTGAATTTTAGTTCTCATGTCATAAGTAAAGATATCGGTAAGTTTATAGTGACTTTCTCTCGGCATCAAATAGCGTAAACAATCGCGTGATTAACGACACCTCCGAATAATGCAAATAGAACAGATCTACAAGCAAGTAAATGAATTAAGTCAAGGTACAAATTATTCCACTCTTGGCAGAGAATTTCTCATTGCATTCGCGGAATTGCGCATCCCCCATTCCTCTTCCCTTCTCTTTCCAAGGGAGGAGGAGAACGAAGGGCGTTCCTTGTTACTGTATTTGCGATGCTAGACTACATGACAGCAACGTGGAGAGACAAGAAAGGTTCCTCGCAACTCCAAGACATTCATCGTTTCTGGATAAAACTTCCGTCGCGACATAAATTTAATGAGTCTTGCCGAGAACGCCACGATGTCGTTAACGAGCCCATTCAAGGACTGTTTTAATTTGATCGCGCGAGCAGTGCCCATGACGGTCGCTATATAGTCGAAGGTATGAGAGCAAACGACACTGGAAGAAAGGAACCGCAAGAAGGAAGATGATTTAAGAGTTGGGATACCACGATTCAAGTTGCCAGTTCAGTTCACAGCTACTAACGACTCCGCAGAGATTCATTCCTTTTTTCTTTGTCTCGACTCCGCTGTACTTTGTTTGTTTCGACACTGCATTATGCATGAAGATGAAGTATTTTCGTAGACATATATTGACAATATATAAACCCACTTGCCTTGTTTCACTATAAATAATGATATATAGACACGTATTATATAAGGAAGGAAAACAAGATTAAATAAATAATAATCACAAAGATCATACTTATATATTTACCCAAATTCAATCTTCAATAAATTTAAACATGTTGTATTAAATAGCATCCAACAAAAGAATATAATAATAAAGCACAATAGTATGAAACGTTTTATTACGACAATCAATATTGATTTATTACAACAGTCAAATATTGATGGAAAGTATAATATGCGTATATGTACAATAAAAAGAAATGATCCTCTATTGCGCATCGTTATACGACTGCAATAAAATATAGTGCTATGCAAAATATTCGCAAAGATATTTTTGTTCAATTATTACCAGTGTTTCCGCTGCGTAAATGACCGTCTAGTTTCGAGCAGCTTATACTCGCTATTCAATTTCCCTGAAGCTTTGAGCCATGCAGAATGCCGTGAAATGCATTTCTGCACACAGACAGACGATTTGCGCCACTGAGAATACATAATACAACATTATGTTTTCATTGCATTATGAAGAAATATATTTTACCGTTTCTATCTAGAAACGATTTGAATTAGAAACCGTGATTTATGATTTATATTAAGCGGAGCACTTAATGACTAATTTACAAATTTATTGCATCAATCTTGCGCTATAATTTCTTTATTTTGTCAAACTACTTTGAGATTTTCATCTTAATATTCCTTTTCAATGCTCTACTTTAATCTATTTAATCGCGTTTCGATAAATGTTATTTATAAATAATATAAATAAATAATATAAATAAATCATAACATTTACTAATAATTTAAGTAAAAATTTTTAAGTAAAAATTAATGATGTATGAATGTATAATTATCTTTGAAATTAATGTAAGCACTTAGCTAATTTTATTTATATCTTTGCTATAATTTACCTTACTTTCAAATAAATTAAAATTATTTTAGCAAATAAGTAAAAAAATGTATGATTTCATATGTAAAGAAAAAAATATGCATTTTAATCCACTAATCATAGATTTTTTTAAGTAAATTAAAAACTAAATTTCTAATATTGAAATGTCAAATTGAACTTAATGTTTTGCAGACATTTTCAAAGTATATAACTTTTATTTTTATTAGAATATTTTAAACTACTTAAAAAATGTATTTAAATGGACAATATTATTGTTATTTTCTCATTATCGAAAGAAATTGCTAGGAAAAATTCTGTATATTATAATATTATTTGTAACAGATACCCACAAATATTTCTTGCGGAAAATGGGGCAGACGATCTTCTTGGAATTTCGATTCCAGATAGTAAAAGTCTCCTAAAGTATCGCCCAATCTTCGGCAACTATATCCCCACGGCTTCAAAGTGGAAAACTCTGTTCGTCATCAGTTGCAGTATATTCGTGTAAGTGGCGAAATATCCTCCCGTCCTCATTCCCTCGCGATTTCCTCCTTTTCCACGATGTGGACCCCGATTTCTTCCCTTTCTGCGAACTCCGGAATCGTCGCAATTGATTCAGTCAGTTCATCTCAAAACGCTTACTTTTAACTTCGAAAACTTTAGAAACAAATCCGCAGCAATCACTTTGAATCGAGTCATTACTTGATCGAGCAAAGCTACCTTGTGCAATAAAATCGGCAAAGCGTAACTTTTAGCGCACTTTCAAAGATACGCGTTTCGCAAAGTATTCTTGACGAAGCTTTCAAGAAACCATTTTTACGCTTTATCTCGCGACTTTTGTTGCAACTTTTCGCTTAAGTATTGCAAGATGCCTCAATTAATTCATTCAATAAATAAGTATTCACAATTAAAACAAATATCTAAAAAAAATACATTATTTTATCATTAGCAATTAAATTTTAATTATTTAATAACATTTAATTTAAGATTTAATAAGATTTAATTTAATACAAAAAAATAAATGATATAATCATTTTCTAATTTGTAACAAAAATTGGATTAGAAAGATATATTATTTTGCTGATATTAATGTTATAAGAGAATATTTTGCATTAGGTTAGGCTATTTGTAATAGCAATTAGCTTCAGAAACGACAGACGCTAATTAATCAAAGTACGCAAAAAATTAGTTTGTAAAACTTTTTTACGTGATACTCCATCCTGCACAAGCATCTCGAGTTTACATAAAACAGTTTAACATTTAATTAAAAATTGTGCTTTTCTCATTTTTTATTTTAAAAAGAAAGTTCTAATGTATTCGAAAATACTTTGTTATGATGGAAAATTGAATTTGTATTTACAATTTGTTGTATTTTGAGATAAGTAAAAGTAAAGACTACTTAATTTCACGACTGATTTATTAAAAGAATACTAAATTTTAAATAAAATTTTATCATGGATTTTTGTACGGCAATATCCGAAATATGTACGTACATTATTTGATAATCTTCTGTTAGATGGCAAATGTATGAAAGATATATGCTAATATTTGTTTTTTTTTTTACAATGAATTATTAAATTATAAAATCTTTGATGTCTTGATTAACATTTTTTTTTATATCATATCAAAATATATTTTATTAAACATTTTATTTATCATAAGAATTTATTGCAATCACATTTCTCGTTTCTCGTTTCCGACCAAGCATTTCTAATTACAGTGGTTTGCTTGTAAAATAGTTTCATACGTCTCGCAATCTAAAACAAGAGTAGGGAATAAATTCTGTGTATACATGACATAAACTCGATTCCCAATCTGAACTGCTTTTATTGACGTAACGCGACATAGTTATATCGTTCATGGTAGGGCGGGAGTGTAGGAAAGCGGGTGGAATGCACCCCCGTTTCACCTTTAGTATTTCCAGAGACCCCGAGATAACACAAAATACTATCAAATAACGTCATATGGACTAAGGATGTATGCGGAAATAAAATCTAGGATCATAATTGTATTTTTATTCTCTTTTTTTTAATATTTACGACTTGAGTCGGCGCAGTCAGACATTGCGTTTACAAAGCAAAATCTATTGTAATTTTCTCCTGAGAACCACACCAAAATGAAGTATATGAAGGCCAACTCTTTTGGTTGACCTGTCAGAGTTTAACTGAAATATAGGATGCGTCGGTACTGTTTTGCGCGAGAGAGCAATATAGTGAATATTTATTTACTTAATAAATACATATACTCAAACTTGATTTTATCACTCGCTAAAATCTTCATAAAAAGAAGTTATTTTTCCAATTCGTTACTCTGAGTACCCGAAGTTCATCCAGTTGAAGAAAAGAAAATATTCCTTTGCCTTGTCAATAAAGCATCTCGTAAAAAGGCTGCTTTCGAATCCAACGTTCTTTATGTATTGAAATCCTGAAAAATCTCCATTATGAAAGAAGACCGTTGCATTTTGCTGACAAAATTTCTTTAAAATATTGACAGATTATACGTTATCAAAATTGAAATTCAACTATTTTAAATATATACGTATATACGTGTCTATGTATTATATAATAAATAAATCATTTATTTTGAGAACATCTAAAGATTATATTTTGAAATTTAAACATAATTTTTTACACGATTTTAATTTGATACAGATATAAATAAACGCATTGCAGTGGATTTAACGATGTTTTCAAAATTGGACTTACACTATTGTCAAAATATAAGCGGTTTAAATATTTTAAATTCCCGAATATGATATTTTATAAACAGTTTTGTAACTTTGACAATTTGCTAATATTATTTTGAGGATTAATAAATATAATATACATTCGTTCGGGTGATATTTTTTTGTTCAGAACAAACTTTTCAACGAATTGTCAATACTTTTTTTACATTTATTATAAAATGTTTAATATTTCGAGAGATATTATTACTAAACCACGATCTACTTTTACGTCAAATGTGATTGATATAAATGGTTTGAAAAAATTGAACAAGTATCCCGACTGATACTTGATAAATATTTTTATATGTATTTTTATTTAAATACTATTCGCATACGTACAAAAGAAAATGAGAATGTCAATTTCTTTGTTATTAAAATATTCATATCACTACATATAAATAGCGCTTAGCGTCAAAACAGAAAATACTCGATATGCAACTAGTGTATATATTCTGTGATAGGTCTAGAATTCTCTCTTAAAAAGCTCGCTGTATCTTAACAATGTGTTAACAAGGTGAAAACATCACGTGCACTTGCGATAAAAGAAACCGACTGAAGTTATCATCTACAGCTTTAGACTTTGTCGAGTCAATATTATCGAAGAAGATAAATATAACTAATATAACTGAATCGTCGAAGATTCTGTTCGCGATAGTGCAACTTTGCTGAGAGATGAAACAGATTGGGGTCAGTATTGGAGATTGATCTAAGTACAATGGGTAACACAGTAGCTCGTATTTTCATCTGCTCTGATTGCGTGACAAAAATCAAATTTTAATAATGTTATTGTTTTATCAACATATTCAAATATCAAAAGAAAATTTTTTATTTGAAGTAGAAACTAATTTTGCAGAGTTCATTTTTAATACAGTAGAGTTCCTGATATCGTTGTAATACAAATATTGTATCATGTATCACTTTGCATCCATTAATCTCTATTAATTAAAGTCGCCTGAATTTTCCTAACAATTAAATATTATTATATGCATTTGCAAACATAAATGTTTATTTTAATACAGAGAAAAAGAAAAAAAAATAGCTACTCATAAAAATAATATAACGAGAAACGTCTGAATCTCAATCGAAGGTTCTTTTCACAAAAAAAGTTTGAAGATTTTGATAAAGATGTTTCTCATGTCTGGTTATTTTATGATCCAGCTATCTTCTTCATAGATACAGCCTCTTTTCTGCGGGTATGTGCATTTTGTGGTGCCGATCCTTTCAAACACACAGCCTATTTCCCCTGTCTTCGCTACCTAGGAATATCGACATATCGGCCATTGTTTACTATAGGCGTTTACCCACTCCAGAATTGATATCACCTGAGAACAGAAGTTTGAGGAGAAGAAAGATAGCAAAATACAGATTGGAAAATAAGCGGAAGAAAAGAGAAAGAGAAAGAGAGAAACAAAAAGAGAAATTTCTGACTCATGAACGAATGGTTAGATCGGTAGACTGTTAAATTCTTCCTTTCTCTTCCTTCGAAGTAAGCTCAGAAAGCTGGTTGAAGAGAGACGAAGAAGAAAAGAATTCATAGAGAGTATGCTAGAGAGGTATTCGGGAACGATAAAAGATAAAAGTGAAAGAGTAAGCCGATGGGCAGAGAGAATGAGGCGCGTTCTGCGCCTGATATTGGATTCTGAGTTTCGCGGAATAACGTCAACGTCGTCGTTCTCCATGACGTGGTTGGTGCCGCCCCAGGCGCCCAGGCACGACCCTACGACGCCATCGAAGGCGATATAAGCTCGTTCTAGTTTCTCAACAAAGTCCCGGAACAACCGAAGCGCCTCCGACACCTATTGGCCCTCCGAACGAACAACGCACATCGTTATTTCCATAATGCCAGTGGTACTGATCGACTTAATGTGATCAATATCGATTTCTAAGTATCTTGCTAAGGAAGCTACAGAGAAAAGTAAAATTTCGAATTGATCGATTGAATTTCAACTACACATACCAAACTTTCATTAATTTTTAAGATCCAGGACTCATGTTTGTATTCACGTATTTATAAAACGTGTTTATAACACAATTGTATGTATATATAAACGATTGTATGCCGCGATCATTCGATTTTTAGTTTAAGTTACTTTGATCACAAGCCATTATATCTATACTATTCTGTATAATATACAAATAAAATTTAAAATTGATCGAAGGGATCCTTACATATGTATAATATATGTGAGATTTTACGTATAAATGTGGATATATACGAGTTTGATCCCAAGCAATTTGGCAGCATATGTTCACGATTAGTTTTAATTTCGGGTATAGGAACAAGATTGCATCTATTCAGGTTATGGATGACTATAAGTATTCGTGTCATCCAATTTGGCCATAAAAACAAATAGTATGGATCAAACTTTTTTAACTCGCGCTAGAAACATTTACTTACATTTATTATCATTGAATCCTTTACAGGGACCATTAAAGGCGTATTTCTAGCATTATATCGATATTACGAGTTTAGTAACGATCTGCTATTACACATGGGATTTTTATTTTGACAACATTGCATTATGTAAAAAATTTATAGTTATTTAGTTTGTTTCACGTTTAACAATGTCTTTTTGGAAACAAACATTTATTTATTTGATGCCTATATACATCTTAGGAATTTATTCCGCATAATCAATATCATTTTGTAAACATACATCAATAAAAAATAATTATAAATCACGTTTGTAAAAAACATAATTATATATTTTACTTTAGACTACAGCTCCATAAAGAATATTTATGTTTATTTTTATAAACAAAAAAATGTGAAACTTTAATTTTCAGTTATAATCGAGATGAATCATTTCGTTTAACGTTTCACTGCTTCAAATAAAATATTAATTGCAATTGGACTGCAAAAAAAAGAATGTAAATATGAATGTAAACAAATTTTTATGAACCATAAATAATCTTTGAAACGAGTAATTTAATTTATTCCATGTAAAAATGTGAGCAAATTTATTTCAGGCTTTAATAAATTAAATAAATGTGAAATCGGTATAATTAAGTGACTCGATACGCTCGCTTAATAATAATTGCTACCAAAATATATCCCGCAACAAGAATTGTTGACATTCGGCGAACACTCCATCGGGATATTATCCGCATGCAGAATACCGCAAGCTGCATATGAGCGGCCATTGTGGTATTGGCAAATTTGCCCTCATCATATGCATGGTCGTCTACAACTCAGGCTCGGCTAGTTTGCTGTCAAGAGTCTCTTAGGATGCTCACGTTACAAGTTACAGAAGTACTTGCATCTGCATTGCAGATTAGCTCAGCTGCTGTTTATTCTCTCGGCAGTCGACACTAACCGCGAGCTGTAAACACACCTCCCGCGCTCTCGGGCAACCACGTTCAAATGCCCGACACACCCACTACTACCACCTTGTTATTATATTTGCAATCCATCAACGGCGGAATACGTGTATATCCGGTCGCGAGTCTGTATCCAGTGCATAATACTCAATAAAACAGCGTATTGTATAAGATTTTCTGACAAGTAGCCTGCGCATAGTAACGTACGCATCCTTCATCATAATATATTCCGTTTACCATGTAGAGATTAATTATCGGCTGCATAAATTATCGAGATGCATGCGGGCGCACGCAGTCGTATAATTGCCAGTAACTCGAAAATCTATTAGTCGGAAATTGTGTAGGAGCTTACTCTCTGTTAATCTCATGGCGATTGCGACACCCGTGCAAATTACCAATTTCAGGATCAACGATCCTGTATTTTACGAATGATCTACCGATTTATACGCCATTCACGGAAACATATACGATATCTAAGCATTCGGAATCTTCTCACTTTGGCACCGGTTCTTGATTTAAATCTCTCTGGATAGATCTCTTTCTCCCCTCATGAGACTTGCCCTCACGATCCAATCGATCCCACATTTCGCCTCTCGAATTGAGATCTTCAACTACCGCAAATAGTCCAGGAACGCTGTTATTCTCCATGCAAAATTCTCCATGGCCGCTTCCTGGATTGGTTCCAAGCGGACCCAAGAGAATCGGAAGGAAGAGAGAGAAAGAGAGAGAGAGAGATTGGATACTTTCTGTATTTCCTCTTCTCCAATCCTTTCTCGACGTTCAAAAAACGTTCCGTCGGGATATCTACTCGGCAGATTTCCTTTCTTGTAAACAGGCATCACTTCGAGATACACATTTGAGTGTTGATCTAAATTCACATCGATTACAAGTGTTTGCTCTCTCTTTCCTCGTTTTCCCTCATAAATGTGAAACTTTGCACTTGTTCCTTCCATTCGCGTTCCCTCGAAGATCACACGACGTACTCCAGAAAACTATTAACTTAATCATATATGAATAAATTTTTTCATTTACCGCTTTTCACTATCTTTCGATTCTAACAATAAAATTAATTTTATCCATTAAATGTGATCAATTATTAAATTCAGCTATGTGACTTTTATCTACAATAAAGTAAAAGATTTAAAAACAAAGCAATAATGCAAGCAAATATAATTTTAATTAAAGTACATAATTTAATCAGGAGAAAGGCATTCATATTAAAAGGCATTACTATTTAATTCTGCAATATACCAGTCGAGTGACAATTTCTCTCTACTAGAACGATTTGATGCAGTTAACATGGTACTCACTCATCTCTAGCATAAACGCGAAACATATCTTTCCAAGATTTGCCTTCATACAGAACTTACATAAAAGTGCTTCAAAGGAAATAGGTTTAGATCGTAAGTTTCTCCCGTAAGTTTCATCAAACATTCAAAGATGCCGCTAACTTAATGTTATTAATATTTAATCTTTCATATACATTTCATATACTTAAAAATATATTTTAAAATACATTTATGCATTTCTTATGCGTAGAATCTCAAGAATTTTAAAAACGTTGATAATAACGATCTTTGATGGAAGAAACTGCAAATTCATTTTTTACGTATGCTATTATTTTATCTGGCAAGAATTGTGAAACAAAAAACTATTTTATTGGATACAAAAATACATTATTTAAGTAAGAAGATTAAGAACTTTGAAATACTACGTTTGAGAAAAATGTTTTAAATTAATTAAATTTTATTTTGAGAAATATCTGATTTTATTTTTAAAAGATTTATTTAAACTTTTATTTAAAAAGTTTATTCAAAGTAAACGTTATTTTAATAAAGAAATCTCAAAATAGTTTTCTTAAAGAAGATATATAGAGGGGAAGTTTACGCAGCAGAAACTGAGGTTCGTAAAAGAGAATTTCTCATTTTCGCTCAACAGTATCGACACTTCATTATTCAATCGTTCTACTGACGTCAAGATTTCCCAAACGAATTGTCTGTAAAATTGTCAATTACTATAATATTTAACTTGCAAATGAGACTTATTGTTAGCTTTATAAAATGAAATTCTACTGGAACAAAATCTATTTAAAATTCACCAAAAATATGATTAATTTTCAATTTTAATCTTTAATCGTCAAAACCTCAATTGTATAAATTATTAATTTTCTATACTATAGATACCTGCAGCAAGCAATCCCTAATAATAAGAATATCAATTTTACAATGTTTTGTATATTGATATTCGTATCGGATATTTTAACAATTTCGTTAATAGTCGGAGATAGATATTCGATGTTGTTACAGAATTGTTACAGAAATATTTTTCGTGTATACAAAGAAATATTCGTTCTAAAGAAATATTGTGTAGAATTGTAGTCGGTTCACAACAAAAAAGAATAATGCATTTCTCGTATATGGCCATGGTACTAAGCTCCACTCGGCAATTAAAAATTACCGAGTGCACGAAGGCATGACTAGCAGCAGAATTAAATAGTTCAGGGAGCGTACGGTATGTCTGCATCTGTTGATTAAGTGCCTTGAAGATAATTGAACGTTAATTAAAGCTCCAAGCCATGCTACAAATTTAATAAATTGTATATGTTACGTATTTCATAATTTCTTGATATCATAATCAATACTTATTGAATAAAATTATAATAATTAAAGCAAAACTCAAATGTATTTATACCCTTTTTTATTTGCATTCATATGATTAAACAATTTTTAGATATTTGAGTTAAACCGACCAAAAAAATATACGTATAAAATATATAAAATAAACGCATTATCCATAATTAATTTATTCTATTTTTATATTAATACATAAATTTAAATTATTGGTATTCTCTCTTTCTGATCACAAATTCCGAAATAATTCGTAGAGCAGAAGATATTATAGCATCCCACTTACTTTTTGCACAATAAATAATTTGATTAAAATATTTGAATTTAAAACTTAATAATTATATTTGTCAAAATGTTATTCAATCAATTCTAGACTCAAAGTTAGACGAAATATTTATTACTTAGGACGCTATTTATAAAAATGTGACGACACTGCATAATCGCTCAAAGAGAAATAGGGGTGGTAATATAATTTTCCTAAAAATAGATTTAAAAAATTAGTTTTGTTTAAAAAAACAGGAATTATAAAATTAATAAAAAAGTAAAATATAGTAGAGTATATGTATTCAAATTATGCAAATGTATGTATATGCACATAATTCCTTCAGCGTATAGACTTAGTACTAAAAATCTATATAAATGTAATATAAACTAATAAACTATTAAATTATAGATTAACAATAGAGCTACAATCAATTTACAGAATAATTATTTTGATATGAAAACTTCGAAAAAGAGACAATAATCAGCACATTTAGAGTGCTACATTACAAAATATCATATTACTATTTTATTTTGCATAACTCGAAATGTATACAGCCAAATAAAAAAATGTTAAACAACAAAGAACACATTCAAAACATACATATATTCGTATGATAACACGTTTTCAAGTTTAAAAAGAATGGGGAAATATACGTAATTAAATGTATCTTAAAATGTATCTTAAAAACGTTTCAAAATGTTTGAAAGTAAAAATATGTTATAATAAACTGACTATTGTATATTGGCGTCGAGCTATAACAGCGAGTTACTCAGCAAAAAATTCCATAAGTAATCGCTAGAATTCGATACTTAATAGCGAAGATATTAAGAGAAGTCATTGTGTCTACACTGGCCATAATATCACTTTCTCCTCTAATTGATAATTAAACGAATTCTTTAGGATACTGCTCTAATTTTATACATGATAATCATACAAAGATTTAGCGAGCTCGTAACATTAGCATAGTCTCTGACGGAGATGAATAAAGTAAATTTATACAGTTAATGTACAACGCAATGTTCCCCTTTTTGTACTCTCTCGGACCCTATCCTACTAGATTATCTACTGCTATACCGACGATGTCAAGATATATTTGCTCGCGAAAGTGGACCGGTTAAAGGAGACTGTCAAACTGTCAGGTTCCATTGGCGATTCAACTAACAAGTATCTGAACATATATATAATGACTACTAGGTTAAAATAAATACGTAAGAATACTTCTAATTGTTATTGTATGGCGATAAAAAATTAAATTATTTGATATCATTACTTTAAACTTCGTTAGCCATATCTTGCATGTAATCACGAAAAAAATGCTTAAATTGTGAAACTTTTTTGAAATTGTGAAATAATCGGGTCATTTATAAATGGTAATGCGTAAAGAAAAGATAATTTTATAGGGCAATATAAAAATGAGGAACGTGTTCGTGCGTGGGATATTATGCTCAGAAAAAAACGTGATCAATATATTATCGCTCTTTTCATCGTTAGTAAACTTGAATAAATCATTAAAATTAATTAAAATAATAATGTAAAACAGAAGAAGATTTGATAATTAAAAAAAGCATTTTTCAATCCATTGCACGTGTATAGAAGAGAGTGCACAGAAGAACGAAAAACATTTACGTATAGATATATATATATAATATATACCTTCTCATTTTTCTTTGAAACATTATCAGTGTATAACCGACAGTTAAAAATATTATTCAAATTTTCTCTTACACAGGATACTTACAAAATATCTAAATATTCTATTCTTATAGGAGTTATCTTAAAAATATTATTAATAGTTTTCTAGAAAAGTATCTTGACAAAATTTCCCATAGATTTCCATTAACGATATGTACATCGTATATGTAAAATGAGTTAACAACTCAAACAGATCATATGTATATCTATTACAGTTTATGATAAAGGAAAGAATGATGCAAGAAGCAACTGTACGGTTTTACGTACATCTAACTTTTCATAATATTACTCTTCATATAAATCGAGCGTTAAAACATACATCTAAAATACATACAAAATTAAAATATGTCGATTTCAATAGAGTCATTTGTCTTACATAAATTAATTCTCCTTGTCATTTCCATATTTAAAAAGCAGAATCATTAAAAAATAAATATACTTTATCGATTTTATATTTTGTTACATTCTAGCGTACAATATGAAATATCTGATAAATAAGTTAAAATTTTATAATTCACAAAATTGAAACATCGAGTGTTGTCTTTCTCGAGTTTCAATTATATTACGTAAAATAATTAATCTACATAACTACGTACATAGCGAATAACGAGCAAGCCTGATGGATTAATTTTCACAGTGTCGCGGTAAAGGAACATATCAACGAGCATGAGTATGTGTTTGAAAAGGAAAAAAATAAAGGCACGCATTGCCACGTACCAGTCGCGAGAGACCCATTTCAAAGAAGCAACAGTGAGCCAGCGGCCGTGAGCTTTGACCCGGTGACCCGGAGTGCGTGGGTTGCGCGGGGGACTTGACGAGAGGGAGGCGCAGGGAGGGAGAACAGGAGGGAGGTGGTCTTTCTCCTCTCCATGCAAGGTGGAATCGATACCTGCCTCCCCTACCAGCCCAACCAACCGCCCCTATAGCCCCACAGCGTCCATCACCCTCCGCTGCTCACCTTCTCGTTCGAGCAGACGGCAGGCCAACCGACCGGCCAGCCGACCGTTGGGGGCTGCGGCTGGAGGAAGTTGAGGAAATAAAAGCTGAGCACCGCGCTACGCCGTGCTGCCCTGTGTCGGCTAACATCCGCAGTAAACTCTGCCTGCTCTGTATAGCACACCTGCGGCACTGCTACCCTTTTAGGCAAGTCCCGCAGCCCACTTGCTTTCGAAGTTGCTTGCTCGCAACATCGCGCGAAGATATTCAATATATTCAATATATATTTACACCGTGCGCTTAGTCCGCGATCTATACAATAGGTATATCTTTGTTTAATCTACAGATTAAATAAGAACACCTATCGTATAGGTCGCGGACTAAACACATGATGTAATCGTAGCCATAATCACACATTTGATGTACACAGCAAAGTGATTTTGTTAATTAACTATGCAAATAGATTGATACTAATAAATAAACATACTTTTACAACGAAAATGTGCGGTTAAAATTACCATATCTGAATCATAAGAAAAGAGTACACATGTACAGTTTAAAAAAATGATGATTTGAGTCGAAAGCAGAGACTATATAATTTTTTTATACGTTGGATGTAAATATTTAATAATTTCTATAACATAATTTTTATTTACAATTCTTATTAATATAATTTTATAAACATAACATTTTAATTAATGATCAGCTTTATTTCAAAAAGAGTATATGTTCTTTTAAAAAACTGATAACCTTATGTGAAATCAATTTAGAAA
>Ga0157363_1002945_pt1 | contig 15193 bp, 16 predicted proteins | sample AttsexASBM1_FD_111477 | JGI IMG/M metagenome (GOLD analysis project Ga0157363, IMG submission 111477) | Fungus gardens microbial communities from leaf cutter ant in Ribeirão Preto, State of São Paulo, Brazil - Atta sexdens ASBM1 | ecosystem: Host-associated > Fungi > Mycelium > Unclassified ...
AGGACACTAATTAAGCAGAGACTCCTTGTCGAGTTCTCTTGTAAATCCCCACATTATACTTCCACTTTGAGGTTTACTCGTTAGTGAGATCATTTGTCCTTGTGATAAGTGGTTGCCACAACACTAAGGGGTAAATATGAACCTAGAAGTCCCTCAGTGTCCCTCAGTGTAAGAATTGTTGGAAGTAGGAGCATGCAACATTTTCATGCAAAATCCAAGAGTCCAAGTATGTCAAATATAATAGACTTTATAAGACTAAATACCATCATCACTTTGCATAGTATTATAAAGCTAACCTGAAAACTAACCCTTCAAGGCTTAAAACTAAACAGAATAAGCCATGCCCTCACTCGTTCAGATGTTTAAATTGTAAAGGAGAGCATCAAGCTAACTCAAATCAATGTCTTTTCTAAAGCCATCACTTCAACAGAGAGTAACACTCAAAAAAGTATCAAGAGCTTGAAGACAACAGAAAGCAATTAATTTGTTCAGCCATAAATGATGACCAAGCATAATTTTAAAAGAAATCAAGATATTTTCTCAAAATGTCCAAAAGAACAATTTTATCATCAATACTATTTTTGAAACACAAAGTTCTTTTGACATCATTTTCATTCAGGAGCTGTCATAGTTACTTATGCGATCTATACCAAGCTCGAGGAATTATAAAGGGGACAAGCTGGTAAAGGTACCCAATCATTTGAACTGGACTACTTTTTACAGAAATTCCTCAACTGTCAATGATTCACCTAGAGTTATCATGTATATTAATATCAGGTTATCCTCTTTTCATTTTTCATTACAAAAAAACGTTTTTAATTATAGGGATATTTCTTATATCTTTTTTTTAATTGCAGACTGGTATATTTTTTAATTAATATATATTCAGATTCTTTGCAGATAGCTTTAAAGTATCTTAAGAATACTGAAGTTAATATCAACAATGTTCTTATCATAATAGACAATTTCAACATTAGGGATAGTAGCTGGGACCCTAACTTTCCACATTACTCTATTTATAGAGATACTTTTATAGATGTTGCAGACTTCTTTCTTTTAGAACTGTCTGAACCAACTAATTGTGTTCCTACTAGATACTTGGACAATCAACATGACTAAAATCTGGTCATCAATCTCATGTTTCTCAGACTAGAATCATTGGAACATGACAATTATTTTATCCATCTGGACTGGCATCTTATCTCTGATTATGCACCACTTACTGTAAATATTGCAATTTTTGAAGAGTTTGTTCAATCCAAAAAGTATACATTGGTTAAAAAACAGCAAAAAAGAAGACAAATTCACCATTGAATTAATCAAAGCCACCAAAAGGCTCCACATAGAGGACATCCAAAGCAAAGAGGTTCTTAAACATATTGTGTCAACCTTTGCTAAATACACTGAACAAATCTGGTATAAAAATTCAAAAATTGTTAATATTATTAAATACTCCAAAGTATAGTGGGATGAAAACTGCTATATAGATTTGGATAACTATAGACATTCCAAAAAAATTGAAGACTGGAAACTATTTAAAAGTATAGTTAAGAAAATGAAGTACAATTTTTTCAATTTGAAGATTTAAGAAATTGCTAACAAGAATTGTGGACCATAGGAACTTATGAATTGGGTCAAGAAATGAAAACTTCTAGCCATTGAAGCAATTCAATACAATGGTCAACCATATATTGAACTTAAAAACTTGTGGCAAGCTCTTCACATATTTTTTAATGTGGCTCAAAATTGTCAAATCAATTTGGATTTATTAGAAAAAGTCTCAAGTAAACCAGTCACAAATTGGAACCCTTTTTCAGAGAAAGAGTTTGTCAGTACTATTGTTAAATGCAATAATCTATTAACTCTAGGACCAAATAAATTGTTATAAAGGCATCTCAAGAAATATGTCAAAGACATCACATTTTTCAGAAAACTAATTACTATTGCTAATATGTGCATTGAATTAGGTCATTGGCTATTGCACTTCAAAGTTTTGACATCCATCATTATTCCCAAGCCTAATAAGAAGTTATATGATTCTCCTAAGGCTTTTTGACCTATTGTTCTGCTCAATACAATTGGCAAATTAATTGAGAAAGTCATCAGAGAGAGGTTGCAATTTCAGGCAATTTCCAACAATTTTATTCACCAGTGTCAACTAGGAGGTTTAAAACAACAATACACCACTGATGTAGGAGTCATGATTACCTATATTATTCATTCAGAATGGGTTAAAAACTTGTCTACTAGTATGTTGGCTTTCAACATCATCCAGTTTTTTCCTTTGTTAAATCATTAACTTCTTTCTTTGATACTTCTCAAAGCTGGTTTTGATCTTAAATGTCAAGTTGATATGGGTATAGATCAAGTATCTGCCCTATTACCTGTTTTTTCTGCTCTATATCTTTCTCTGCTTCTTTATATTTTTGAAAAACAGCTAAAATTTTTAAAAATTCCAGTTTCTATCCTTTCTTTTGTAAACAATGGTCTCTTCATTGCACAGAACAAGTCCTTGGTAGTTTCAAATTTGAACCTTTTCTGTAGCTACCATATTATAACTTTTCTTCTAGAGAAATTTGGTTCGATTATAGAGTATGGAAAAACTGAGGTTTTTCACTTTTCCAGATTACATAGCACTTTCAATCCTCCCCCACTAGGCTTTATAATATTAGGAGGCCCTGTCCTTTGACCCAAGAATACACAACATTATCTAGAGTTTATTTTTGACAGAAAATTGACATTTTGACAACATGTTAAATTTACACTAACAAAGCAATATCAATAATCAAGTATATGAAAATACTTGGAAACTCATTGAGAGGCCTCATCCTGACTCAAAAGAGGTTATTATATAGAAGCTACATTTTACTTATTATTCTATATAGTTTTTAACTATGGTACTACAACAAAGCACCACTTTTATACTCTCTTAAAGTGCTCAGGAGTATGTGAAGAAGAGCAGCTTTATAGATTCTGGAAGCATTCCAAACATCTCCTTCTTTAGGCATTAAGGCCATCATGGGCCTCATTCCTATCAATCTTTATATTCAAAAACTAAACAGCAGATTTCATCTCAGAGCACATACTCTGCTGGCAAACCATATCATAATATCTTTGTTGGAAACAAAATCTACTAGTTATATAAAAGCTCACCAACTCTCATTGGAAAGGCTTATTTTATGAACTAAAATCCTTAGAGGGGGATATTAGAACAACTCTTGTATTAAGTAACACAAGAGAACTCAATAGAGATCCCTTTACAAAGTAGTCTACCTTATATACTACTACCCATGGTCCGTGCTTACTACTGTGCACCCTACCCTAATTGACCATGTGTAGAACATGAGGCCAACATGTGTTATCCATGTTGTATAACGTCACTTATTCTAGATCCTTCTACTAAGTTTTCCTATGTCTCGTGATCTGTCTTGTGACTATGCTATCAGATCATGACTGATATGACAGTGTGACTGATCAACCCTAACCCTAGTTATTCTAAAAATTGAAAATTGAAAAATAAATTGAAAATAAAATAAAAAATGAAAGGAAAAATAAAATAAATCAAGTCTACTTTCTTCGATCTTGACAGCTTATGTCTAAACAATAATTATTCTCACTAGGAAATAGACTTATAGACATCTTTCCAAATTATTTCTCTTTCATTCTATGAATAGGAAAAGCAAATATAACATTAAAAATCATTTACACAATCTAGACAATGTCACTCTCCAGATATCAACAGACCTATATGTGGTAGTTGTTATATCAGATGCCAGTATAAAGAATCAAGTCGCCACATTGATAGCTCATATTCATGTTCATAACAGTCCAATCATCAAGACAATTTATCAGACAGTAAATGTTATGTCCACTGAAGCAGAACTTTTTGTAATAAAATGCGGTATTAACCAAGAGACTTATCTTTCCAACATCAATTGGATTGTTATTGTCACAGACTCTATCCATGCTTCTAGAAGAATTTTTGATTCTTTATCATATCCTTATCAAATTCATTTAGCAGCAATTTCTTATGAACTTAGAGAATTCTTCAAATAAAATAGCAACAATTCCATCAAATTTTGGGATTGCTCTAGCTATTACAAGTGGGATATTCACTCTATAGTCAATAAAGAAATGAAAAAATTTGACCTCACTCCTATTTTCCCATGCAAATATTCATAGAATTTTAGCAGGAAAAATGAATATGATAATATTCTCAACAGCTAGAAGATGCATTTTGACAACAAAGGTCGACATTTCCTAGAACTCATAGATAACGACTTGAATCCAATTGAACTGTTAGTAGTCAAAGATAGTCCATGGCTTAAATACTTTGGGCACTTCAATTTACTATGTGCTAGAGTGATAAGAGCAATTGTCAATCATGTGTCAATAGGTGAATATAGACTTAGATTTTTCTCTCAGGAAGAATTTAAGTGCCCATGTGGTTTATATCCTATCAAGTCAAGGTAACATATTCTTTACAAGTGTAGAAGATATAACAATCATTGAAATCCAAAAAGGGACTCTGTAGCATATTTTACTCTCTTTCTTAAGCTTAATAGTAGTGTATTCTCCTTTGAAGATAGCATTACATAGTTGAACTGTATCTAGCTTTTTCTGAGTTCATTTTCCTTTTGATTTCTCTCTCTTTTTCTCTCTTTTTTCTTCTTTTCTTTTCTTTTTCTTTTTTATATAATATGTATCTTAATGTATGTAGTTACAAAGTAGCTACTACTATTATAACTTAAGCTAGATGTTAAGCAAAAGACATACTCTTGTATTGAGTAACACAAGAGAACTCAATAGAGTTTCTAAGTACAAGATATCTACCTTATATAGGTCGACATGTGTTAATCATGCTGTATGACATCATTCTCTTCTAGGATCTTCTATGTTGTTCCATTATGTCACATAAGTGTGTGACTTGTGTGACCTTGTCATGTGACCTATAATGGTGTCACACTTTATCTTCTTTGTCTTATGATCAACAATAAAATATAAGAGAAAAGAAAATAGAATAAAATAAAATAAAATAAAACCAAGTCTCTTGTCTTTAATTTTGACAACTACAGTTTGTCTATACACTCCATATAATAAATTGTTGATATAAAATAAAAAGATAAAAAATAAGAAAGTGTGATGTGATATCACATATAACAGTCACATAAGTCACACAATCATGTGATATAGGGAAGAACATAAAAAATTTGAGAATAAATAACATTATATAGCATGATAATAGTATATTAGCCTTATAAAAAGTATATGTATTTTAGAATAGGTTAGTTATAGTGTATACACAGACCATGGTCTATAGTATATAAGGTAAACTATCTTGTACTTAGAACTCTATTGAGTTCTTTTGTGTTACTTAATACAAAAGTCATCTTTAGTCTTTATTCAAAGACTTAAATTACAACATTAGAACTTGATATCCTTTTCTGAAACTTGTCAGGCATGGTTCACACTGGGATAGAAGTCTGCAGGATGGACTCAGAGATAAGCGGACTTGTGGAACAACCTTGGCTTTAGCTTATGTACTGCACTGTCTGTCTGCCACATAGTTGCAACTTCAGATGATGGGAAGAAGCCTGAGATAGGAATGAGTGCTGATTGGTGTGTCACTGTTGAACACCAGAGATCGGGTTCAATAAGATGTCAAGATCGCTGAAGGTGGACTTAATTTTTATTTCTCCTTTTCATTTTTATTTTAGTTTCTTTTTCATTTTAAATCTATTTCCTATTTCTAGAACTAGGGTTAGGGTTAAGTGACAAAGATCACAAGTCACATGAAGCAAAGAAGAATGTAGAAGGTTCTGGAAGAATGATGTCATACAACGTGTTAAACACATGTTGGCCTTATGGTATACATATAGCTGTTTAGAGTAGGGTAGAAATAGCTAGCACGGACCATGAGTCCAAGGTATATAAGGTAGACTATCTTGTACAGAGTTCTCTATTGAGTTTTCTTGTGTTAACCCAATACAAGGTTCTTCCCATCGACTAACCCTAAGGTCTTTGAGTTGTAACATAAGAGTTATCTTCGTCAATTATCAGACTAGCGAATTACAGTGTAACTACTAGTCTTATATACAAAACAGAAAGTATAGGAGATGCTCAGGGTTTCAGTGTTGAGACACTGACAGGGATAACTCCGTTATGGAAGACCAAGTTGAATAGGAGTATCCCCACCATGGAAGACGGAATACCCAGAGGGTTGCAGCACTGCTATAAGACATATTGCGAGAAAGGTGGCCGCCATGGAAGGCGGGCTTGTATGTTTTGGAGATGACTTTACCGCAGGGATGTAATCTGGACAAGTGGACTTGCATATAATAAAACTACTCAACATAAAGCTCTCTTTATCTCTTATTCTCTTACTATCCTTGACTGAAGGCAATACCATCTTTAGTCAAGAAAAATTGCTAGGCCTTAGGTATAAGAGGTATACTAGTTAGATAGAGAAAGTTTGACTATTTATTTTATATTAAATCCCACTGGTGTTTAATAGACATAATAACCTTATATGGATGTGTTCTTTACATTCTTCCATTATTAGCTTTGTACTGTTGACCTTCTTGTAATTAGTACATGTAGGAGAATAATAAATGTTTTTAAAAGTCTGCCTAGAGCAGAATAGTCTTCTTAGACTAAAATCACTTACATTTCCCTTAAGATAATAGTTAGTAGTTCCAATAGTCAGTAGAAAGTGTGCAATGGAACAAGAAGAGAGCTTACTAACATATACAGAGATTATTTCAAGTTTAGAATATAAGTCTGAGAGTAAAACTAGTACTGGCTCCTCTTCATTACCACTCTATATATCTTCACCCCTAATATTACCACTACTATTACCATTACCAATTGATTCTCCTTCTTCTTATAACAACATGAGTCAACTCAATGTTAATCAATTCTTGGAGCAGATAAGAGTACAACAGAAGCAGATAGTAGCCTTGTAGGCCATAATAGCAGAAAGAAGAGCAGCAGCAACAGTGAGGTCCAATGTAGAGGTAGCCAAACTACCAATATTTAATGGAGAAGCAAGTAGAGTAGGAGGATTCATTATGGCATATATATTATACTTGAGAATGAGGATGAGGGAAGTAACAGTAGAAGAACAAATTCAATGGGTATTGTCATATGTACAGAGAGGATTGGCTAATGTTTGGAAGGAGAACTTGTTAGAAGATTTGGAATTAGAGAAAGTAGAATTTGGATCAGTAGGAAAATTTTTGTTAGAGTTAAAAAAGGAGTTCAGTAGAGAAGATGAAGAGTTAGTCAAAGTTTCAGAGCTTAAGAAGATAGAATAAGAAGAAAAGACTATGAAGGAGTTTGTTCAAGAATTTTGAAGAGCAGCTAAAAAGAGTAAATATGAAGGAAGAGCATTAGTGGAGAAGTTTAAGAGAGAGATGAATAAAATGATAAGAAGGAAGTTGATGAAGGCAGAAAGACTTTCAACCAGTATTGAGCAGTAGTACAAATATATCACTAATATAAATAGGCATTAGAGAGAGTGTAGAAGAGTGAAAGAAAAATTAAAGAAAAGGAAGAAAAGTAGAAATCAGAAGCAAAGACAGGGAAGAATGGGAAACATCTAAGGAAGGTTTAGATTATAGTTATCTCCATCCTAGATTTGGCCTAAGAGACAAGAGATACAGGAAGTACTAGTAAGACTTACTCCAATAGAAAGGGTAAAGAGAACAAATATAGTGGTGGTCAGAAACCTTCTGTAGAGACAAGAAGAAAGAGGAGGAGGAATAAGAAGAGACCCTTATATAATGGATGTAGATAGGAGAAGGAACTACTATAGTTGTAGAGGATTTGGCTATTTTATGGAGAATTGTAGAAATTGGGATATAGTAGACTAAGGAAGGTTAAATACAGAGACAATGTTAATTATAAAGACAATTTAAAAGAGGAGAAGAGTCTAGTAGTTCTTGACTAGACTCTTACAATAAGTTCCATGTACTAGCTAGTTGTGTAATATAAGCTAGTATTCCAGATTTAGAGAGACCTAAGAAAGATAGGAAAATAATTTTAAGAGAAGAAAAAATGAATCAGTAGAGATGAGAAAGACAGTAAAAAGAAAATTGTTGAGGAAGGTGACAGTAAAGATTGGTTTAGAAAGGATAGATATATACAAGAGGATTACAGTGGAAGTATTATTATATAATAAAGCAACAGGTTTAGTAATAAGTTCTAAATTTGCAAGAAAGTAGGGGTTTAAGTTAAAGAAAATCAAAAGACCTATTTATATGAGGAATATAGATAGAATATTCAAAAAGAAAGGACTAATAGACTACACTGTAGAGGTAAATATTTATTATCAAGAATATAGAGAGAGGACAGAGATTGATGTGATTAGAGATCAGAAATGAAATGTAATCTTAGAAATGCTATGGTTTGCTCATCACAATCCTGAGATTGATTGGAAAATAGTGGAGGTAAAAATGACAAGATGCCTAGATAAATATGGAAAACAGTAGAGATCAAAGCAAGGAAAATTGGGATGGCAAAAACAGAAGAAAGAAGAAGTAAAAGAAGTATAGGAGAGAAGAAAGAGAAAAAAGAACAAAAGAAAAAAAACAGAAAAAGAGAAAGATAATGGAGATAAAAAAGATGACAGAGGAGTGGGAGATTTGGGATAAGGAAGAAGAAATAGCAAGATTGGAGGAGGAAGTAAAGAAGTTAGTACCAAAATGATTCTACAAGTAGATCAAAGTTTTTGGGAAAAAAGCAAGTGAGAGAATGTTAATGAGGAAAATATAGAATCATGCAATAGAGTTGAAGGAAGAGTTTATTAGGACTAAGAAGATGTTTACAAAGTTAGATTTAAGATGGAGATATAATAATATAAGGATAAAGGAGAGAGATGAGTGGAAAGTAGCCTTTATAATACTAGAAGAGTCATTTGAACTGACAGTTATGTTTTTTGGTTTGACAAATTTTCTGGCCACATTCCAAGTTATAACAAATGAGTTACTAAGAGACTTAATTAATATAGGAAAGGTAAGAAGTTTTATTGATGATGTAATAGTAGGGATAGAAAGCAAGAAAAGACATGATGAATTGGTAGAAGAAATACTAAGAAAGATGAAAGAAAATAATTTGTATGTAAAACTAAAGAAAGTATAGATAGAAGATTAAAAAGGTGAATTTTTAGAAGTAATAATAGGGCCAGATGAAATAAAGATAGAGGAAGAGAAAGTAAAAGCAGTATTGAATTGGCTAGTATTTAGATATACAGAAGTTCTTGAAACTGACAAATTATTATAGGAGATTTGTGAAAGATTTTGCAAATATAGCAAGACTATTACATGAGTTAACAAAGAAGAAACAGAAGTGGAAATAGGGAAAAAGTCATTTGAGGCATTGAATAAAAGATTCACTATAGAACTGATTCTAGTAGCTCCAGATTTGGATAAAAAATAAGAATGGAGGTAAATACATTAGATTATATGACAAGAGAAGTTTTGTCAATGGAGTGTGTAGATGAAAAATAGAGATTAGTGGCTTATCTTTCCAAATTTTTAAATAAAACAGAATAAAACTACAAAATTCATAATAAAAATATTAGCAGTGATTAGGGGATTAGAAGCTTAGAGGCACTTATTAGAAGGTACAAAGTTTCATTTTGAGGTCTGGACAAACTATAAAAATTTGGAATATTTTATAAAAGCACAGAAGTTGAATTGGAAACAAGCTAGATAGTCTTTATACTTGTCTAGATTTGATTTCACTTTGAAGTATGTATTAGGAGTTAGGATAGGAAAAGCAAATGAGTTGAGTAAGAGGCCAGGTCTGAAGATGGAGGTTGAAAATCATAATGAAAAATTAGAAGTTAATAAAAGCAAAGTAGGTTAGAAAAATTATAGAAGTAGTAGTAGAAGAATCAGAGACAGTATTAATGGAAAAAATAAAAAAAGCAAGAGGGAAAGATAAAGAGGTAGTAAGAGTAGTAAGATGTTATATTCCAAACTCTGAAACATGTCCAACTTCAATACAATATCAAATCCCCATGATTATTTGGCTTTATTTGTGTCTAAAACTCTGTTAGTAGTTTGGTACTTTATAATGAACTTAATTCCATCAAATCTCCATGATTATTTGGCTTTATTGGAGTCAAAATCTACAGTCATCTTTATCTATTTTATTGCCTAATTATCTTCTTCAAGCTTTACAAAATTACTTGAAATTTACACAGAGTTTTTGTTTTTGTTTTCTCCAAATCTGAACTCCTATTTAGTATTTCACTACTAAAATACTCACTTGAAGATCTGTTTTAATTAATCCTTTTATTATTATATATATATAAGGCTAGTGATTAATTTGTAATAGCTAGCCTGATAATTAACTAAAGTTAATGTTAAATCTCTGGTGTTAATAGCAATGCACTTTACTCCTCTCCTTATAACTCCTTACAAAACTATCTTCTGAAATTGCAACCATATGACTTGTAGGAAGCACAACACATAAGTTGAGGCCAAGGTCATTCTGACAAGTTTGTATCACCAAGCCCATTGCATGGAGTTTCTATACTCTGTGCATTTCTAAGCCAACTCCACAGACTTTTACTTTTCTGGTGTGAACTATGTCTAACATAGAAGAAATAAAGAAAGTAGGAGTAAGAGTATTTAGAGGTAATGAGTGGGAAATTGAAAGAGACTTAGTGTTGAAAGAAGAGAAGATGTATGTACTAAAGAATGAGGAGTTGAGGTTAGAAGTTATTCAGTTATACTATAATATACTAATAGCTAGACATGAAGATAGATGGAAAACAATAAAGTTAGTGATGAGGAATTACTGGTGGTCAGAAGTGACAAAGAATATTGGAAAATATGTTGATGGATGTGACCTATGTCAGAGGATGAAAAATAAAATAGAGGCACTAGTGGAAAAATTTGATAATAAATAAAGTACCAGAAAGGTTGTAGACATACTTAACAGTAGATTTCATCACTAAGTTACCATTGGTAGCAGAAAAAGATGAAATTTTGGTTGTATATAACAGGTTGTCCAAAATGACTCATTTTGTAGTAACAACAAAAAAAACATTAGAGGGATCAATAAGATTATTCAGGAATAATGTATGGAAGTTGCATAGGTTGTTAGAGAATATGATATTGGATAGGGAATCATAGCTTGTAGCAGAGTTGACCAAGAAGTTGAATAGAATGTTGGGTATTCAGACAAAGTTATTAACATCCTTCCATCTATAAACAGATGGTCAAACTGAATAAATGAACCAGAAATTAGAACAATATTTTCAGTTTTTTGTTGACTATAGACAAAAGGATTGGCTATGGTGGTTAGTGATAGCAGAGTTTGTAGTAAAAAACAAAACACATTTAGCAACCAAAATGTCTCTATTTATAGCAAATTATAGTAGAGAACTAAGAATGGAAGTGGATATTAGGAAAAAGAGAAAAGTGGAGAAAGCAACAGAATTTGCAGAAAGAATTAAAAAAGTTTAGGAGAAATCTGGGGCAGCATTAAAAAAAGTACAATAAAGAGACAGATAGACAAGAGATGAAGAAAAGTAAAAGAATAGAAGAAAGGGGATAAAGTGATACTGAGTACATGTCATATGCCAAGTCTACCCAACTGGAAAATATATTCCCACAGTGATACTGTTTTTACAACATCTAATCTACAAGCCCACCTTCTTCATAACACACTCTTATAGCAGTGATACAACAATCTGGATATTCCATCTTTCATAATAAAGATACTCCTATCCAACTCAGCCTTCCATGGCCAAGTTATACTCCTGTCAGTGTTCCACCACTGAAACCTCCACTTGGGGCAATAGGGGTAATACCACTAAAATCCCAAGCATCTCCTATAGTCAGCACTTGTATATAAGACTAGTAGTTATACTGTAATTTGCTAGTCTGATAATCAACAAAGATAACTTTTATTGAACTTATTTCTCTTATCTGAAGTTGTGACCACATGGCAGACAGATGGTATAGCATATAAGCTAAAGCCAAGGTTGTTTTACAAGTCCATCTTACAGACTTTCACCCCTAGTGTGAACTGTACCTGATAGTATTATCAGACTCCCAAGTCTGCTGTCACTTCTGAGCAGTTCCATCTGCTAAATCCTCTGTTGTAGTCCTACATACAAATCAAACTTTTGCACTTCAAAGTCCAAATAGCTTCTTCTCACCATAACTCTTCAATGTTAACTCTGGTCCTATTGCTTGGGACACCCTTCAACATCATTTTGCATTTTAGTAATAACCTTGCTTATCTGCTAAATGCTCCGCAATACTCAAGACAAATTCATCAAAGAGACCAATTATTTCTAAGGTCTCTATCTCATACTATCTAATCTGGCCAGACAGTATCACTTGTTCCTGGCCCAAGTATCATCCCTGTAGACAATAGTCCTAATTAGAAGGATACTCCTACTACTGAACTGATATCTAATAGACCTACTTTTTCTACTTGCTCACAGTCAAAATCTTGTAGGGGTAATAATACTAATGAACAATTGGCCAATGTACTCAGTTGACTCACAAATATACTTAATGCTAACCAGACCCCTAGTCCTAATAATAATTCAAGGGAAACTAAAGCCTATATCTCCAATATTTTTAGTGGCACTGAGCCTGACAAGCTCAATAATTTCTTATTCTAATATCACCTCTACTTCTGTACTAATTTGGTGCAATTTGATATGGATATTGCAAAAATCAACTTTACAATGATCTATCTCACTGGAGTTGCCCAGAACTGGTTTGAGATAAGCCTCAACTAGAAAGACCAGGATATTATGCAAGACTAGCTCTCCAATTAGAATCTTTTTATTGACAAGCTACATTAATATTTTGATCTTTCAAACTCTATTGGTAAAGCAGCCAACATACTGAATAATCTCTACATAAAGCCCAGTGACAAGATTTTTACTCACAATGTGGATTTTATGTGCTATGCCTCCTAATTAGGTTGGAAAAATAGTGTTTTGTACCATTACTACTACCAGGAGCTTTTAAATTAGATCTAGGATCCTATCTCCACCCAGGAACAAGGACAATCCACCTCATTCCAAAATATATATGCTTTAGCAATGACTATTAATTACTACTACTGGAAACATGATCATAAATGCCACTGAGCAAGGCAGGTAAAAAAAAACTCTTAAGTCTCACTTCTAAAAGCAAGGTAAAGCTTTCTCTTCTAGTAATACAGTGACTTCCTAGAATAAGGCAAACCCATCTCTAGCAGCCTTATTTGCCAAGTCATCTTCCTCCAAACCATTTTTGTCCCCTCAGGAAACAATCAAATTCTTTATAGGTGGACCTCTCTTTCAAGCTGGCCAGCAATGGCAAGTTGACCAGTGACAAGCACAAGAAGCATCTCAAACACAATCTGTATCTCTATTATGGTGCAGGAAACTATAAGTTGGACTTCTGTTCCAAGAAGCAAACTATAGTCACTCCCAAAAGCCACAGTGCTTCAGTAACTGCTTCTGAAAAACCCTTGGAAAAATAAAGAATGACTCCTAGGACTCCACATAGACTGAGGGCTATATTGAACTTCCCTGTGCAGCAATGAGTCCTATCTGACTCAACATATCCACTCTTTCTGATCTGCATTTACTTTTTGTCTCCTTCACTTCTCTCTTGATCCTTAGTCAGGATCACCTTAATAAAATCCTATTCTGAGCTCTTATTGACTCTGGGTCTACTTATTATTTTGTAGACTCAAAATTTGTAGATATTCACCACTTGAAGATATTCACAACTCCTCTGGTTGCTCTCCACTTGTTTGATAGTTTATCAAACAACACCATCTCTAAAATTGCTAATCTGTCCATAATTTTTCCTACTAGTGATTGTATGAATCTGGACTTTTATGTCACTCCACTTGATTCTTCCTACTCTTTAGTTCTTGGATATAACTGGCTCACCTAATACAATCTACTGATTGACTGGATAAATGGATCAATAAACTTTCATCCATCTTTGTAGAAAAATCTTGCTCTCTCTCATGTCACAGCCAACACACTATTGACATCTCTGACATCTCTTGACACCTCTCTGCAATCATCAGATTCCATGGTTTTCATACCTACATCTGAGACCTCTATGTCTATCTCTGAGCAATCTAACATTGCTATTGTTAGTATTGCAGTATTTTTGCACACATCAAAACTTCCAGACTCTAGCAATTTCAAACTCTGTCTTCACTCTTTAGACATTCAGGCCAACTCCACAAAACTTGCAGAGGCTCCTGACCTTTCTAATGTCCCTTCCAAATATCACAAATTTACCAATGTTTTCAGCAAAACCAAAGCTGAAGTTCTTGCTTCTCATTGGCCTTATAACCTCCAAATCAATCTGGAAGAAGGTGCTCAACCTCCAGTTGGCCTTATATACTCTCTTACAGCATCTAAACTTCCTCTCTGCATGGTGCACTGGTCTTATTTGTCAAGAAGAAAAATAGTTCACTTCATCTCTATATCAACTTCTGTAGCCTTAACTGCATTTCCAAAAAGGATTGCTATCTACTCCTGCTCATTTCCAATCTGCTGGACTCACCTCACAAAGCTTAGGTTTATTCAAAGATAAATCTTTGCCATGCTTACCATTTGGTTTGCATTGCTGACTGTGATGAATGGAAGACTGCTTTTAGGACACATTATGAATCATTCGAGTGGTCTGTAATGCCTTTCAGTCTTACCAATGCTTCTGCAGTTTTTTAGCAATTCATAAATGATATTTTCTCTGACCTTTTGGATGTCTGTGTCATGATCTATCTAGATAATATACTTATCTACTCAAATAACATGTCTGAACACTACCAGCATGTTAAAGAAGTACTTAAATGTTTCCACAAGACTGGTCTTTATGCCAAAGAAGAGAAATGCGGATTCCACTCTGAGTCAGTAGAGTACTTTGTTATGGGACACTTGGAACATGAACAATTTTTATTTTCCTTTTCTTTTATTTTCTGACTTTATAGGGATTTTGTTTTCTTTTCCTTTTTATTTTGGACGATGAAGAGGCATGTGACATCTCAGTCACATGATATGTCACATGACGTGACGTCATAAGGCCTAGAATGTGATAGAAAGATCTGGAAAATGACATCAGGGCACATGTATACAACATGGTGGCCTTAAGGCGAACATGAGGAAGGAGCATGGACATAAGGGCAGGGCTAATTATTAGTAGCA
>Ga0157363_1002946_pt1 | contig 15192 bp, 5 predicted proteins | sample AttsexASBM1_FD_111477 | JGI IMG/M metagenome (GOLD analysis project Ga0157363, IMG submission 111477) | Fungus gardens microbial communities from leaf cutter ant in Ribeirão Preto, State of São Paulo, Brazil - Atta sexdens ASBM1 | ecosystem: Host-associated > Fungi > Mycelium > Unclassified ...
CACACACACACACACACACACACACACACACACACACACACACACACACACACACACACACACACACACACAAAAGAAATAGTAATCAATCAAAAATGAAAGAAATAATGAAACAAACGAACTGCAGAATTATTTTTATTTTATTACTAGCTATGATTTGAAATATGTATAATGTTCATAAAGAAGCTATGCACGCATGTATAAGTATTCATACTTTACACATATTTCTCTGGACAATTCGACGATTATATTAAATTATAGTATTTCTCGTAATGCATATGGAAAAAGAAATTTTATTTGTATTTAAATTATATAACATTATATAACATTCTATCCAAATTGCATAGTTATAAATTCCACCAACATATATATTTAAATAACGTATATGTGCATATCATTCGGTCAAACTTCTCCATTAACAAGTTATATTCCATTAATTCTCAATTTACAAAACATTATTCGCCGTAATGAAAAACGTATCAATGTAGTATGAAACAATGAGATTTCTATCTATTTTCTAGATAATTATTCATTATATTGTAACAAAGAGGAAATTATTTTTTTTAATTTTATTTATTATTTTTATCATTTATAATATCAGAACAATGAATTTACATGAGAAATAGGAAACTCGAATGAGAAAAAGCTATTCTTTCACCTGATGATGTGTAACAGAATTATCACACATCCGCTATGCATGTAAAAATTCGCGGCCGCAGTTGCAGCGTGTTCACGACGCGTGAAGCTTAACGCTTTTTTTCCAATTTAAATGCAGATCAGAATGTCGTCGCGACGACGACGACGACGACGACGACGATGATGACGACGACGAAGACGACGACGACGACGACGACGTTGTGAAACTCCACTGTTACGCGCCGCTATGACGGCCGCCCGTAATCGCGTTTCGTATCACGCATAGGCGTGCAGGCGTGAATACTCTGAATAGCGTGCCAATGAAGCACTGTGCGTACTCAGAAGTCGCACAGCGCATGTATTTAAATCGAGCTTTCGCGATTCATCGAGTTGAGCATCTTTTAATTTTTCCGTATTAATTTTTTTTATTAATTTCATTGTATTTATTTAATCAGGAATAATCACTCGGAGTATTTTTACACCAGCGGCGAGAAATTATGAATGATTGTAGAATGGATATTATTTTATTTACATATTTTCTTTCTTTTTTAATAATTATTTTTTACAAATCTTTAAATATGCCATTCCATCGAAAAGCTGCAATAAAAGTGTTATATTAATAAAAAAATTTTTATTTTTAGAAATACTCAATAAGCTATTTAACATGCTTATTTAATTAATTTGTTTGATTTCTATGTTTCTCTAGTTTTAAATTACGATTAAATTCATATCCATAATGTTCTTAAATACTAGTAAACTGAAAAACAACGATAATAAAATATATATTAATAATACTACGATTTTGATTAGGATATAGAAACAGCTTTTATATCGTTACATAAAAAAAAACAGATGATTACTGCCAGGTTTTTTATCTTTAGATTTTTATAAAATCTATGTCTTATTGACGCTATTTTCAATCCTTGCTTTTGCAAGTTTAGGAGATTTTTGTATCTTTACTTTTTCAAATCCTCGAGTCATTGATTTCTTGGGTCTCGAGGCTTTTGAATCTTATGTTCTTGAAATTTTTTGGTACGTTCAATACGTAATAGATAGAAACAGATACTTTATCTAATAAACTTTTCATTTAATTATAAAATAATATATTAAAACATCGTCCGTAAAAATAATATTTCGTTTTTCTTATAAAATTCTGTTAAAAATTATTAATCATACAGTTTTTTTATTAAATTAATATTTTATGTTTACACGAAATGAATCGCGTGCGATTAACATGCAGATCTTTCTATTTATTAAGTTTATACTTTTCTGTGATTGATTTAATGGAAATCATCCGCGTTCTTGCATTGAAACCCGCATAAATAAATCGAGTTTCCAAACGCGTGATCTTGCAATGAATTTTCACAAATATGTAGACGATTCACTGAACTGAACTGAAACGTATTCGCCTCTCTCTACAAACAGCAATTTTTCTTTGATTCTCAAGCAAAATATGTCATATTTACAATAGTGACGGAGACGTATAATACGTAAAAACCATCTCTTTGCGCAAAACATCTCTTCAAAATCGTTGCTAATAATTCAAATAAGATGGTACTATTTCTGAAATTTCTACGTCGTGCCTTGAGCGCCTTTTTATGGTTATTATTATTTTTCACATCCTCAAATTTCGTTCTCCTAGTGAGGCTGACGTTTCAGGAATACCGAAGGATTATTTGCATGTATAACAAAACCGAAAGGTTGCTCTGACGGGTCAGAAAGAAAAGTACGATCTTTTGTCCGAATGACCATCACACAAAAGGATAAAGTTAACATTTCCTCGGAAAATATATATTTGCTTTTTTCGAAAAATATGCCAAGATATATCACTATTTCACTATCACTATAATGGAAACGATAGAAAATACGAAAGAAAATGATTTTTTATTCGACGAATATTTGACGTCGCTTTTAAAATTATATCGATATCGCGTTTTTAGCTCTATTAATTTATAAAAAAGATGCAAAAATAACTATTCTAAGTAATTCATAAAAATTATTCATGATTTATTTACAAAAGCAGATGAGAATTTCTAATAAATCCGAATAAATCCGAGTAAATCCCTCAATGTTTCATTTTTGAGATAATCGAAACATCCTTCCGTTCGCTATATTTACAGCGAAGAGAGCGAATTATAAATAGACAATCTGAGATTCCAGATGCGATACTAAGATTAAAAAACTTGGCCACATTTACAATTCATGAGGGAATGTCCGGGTTTAAGTCCACGAGGAAAAGAGTTCTCTAATTACTTCCGCTACAACCGTTAACTTTTCGAGGCGGCACAATACAGAAGCGCGCATAATATTCGAATGTAATATACACTTTAAAAGCGGATTGCAAGACTTACTTATTTAAAAGCACTCAAGAAAAGCATCTTGATCCCGATAAATTACTTCTATATTTTACTCTTGCCACCGTTGCATTGCAGAAAACTGAAAGTTTTCCGTGGGAAATACTATCGATTATCCAATTCTGGGACGTTCAGTGTTTAGGACTATGACCCTATAACGGAATTTTTTGCATTTATTGTTTGTTGAAATTTTGGACATTAAAGCACCAGGATTACGAGCAATTCCAGGACGATTTAATTGCTTACAAAAATGTTATCAGGCATGGGCGTATCGGCGGATATCAACGAAACAACTCGAATTAACGTCTGCACTCGCACTACATGTCTATGCTATTACCCAGGAGTATTGCCAGAGATAAGGGAAAGTAAGATTTAAGATGTGCTCGTAAAAATTCAAGCGAAAAACAGAATCGAAGTCCGAGAATATCGCTTGAAAAATATTAAAATACTTTATCGCAATTTAAAATATTACAATTATATAATTATAAATATAATGATAAAATCACAAGATTTGAACGTGTATTTGTGTAATCCTTTAAACTATTTAATTTTTAATTACTTTAAATTGTTTTTTTTTGTATAGAATATTCTATTTTTCCAATGTTTTTTCAATGCTTTTTCCATTATTTATAATTTTTTAACAATAAGCATATACATTTACTTGATACAGCTATGTTCCTTAAACATGTTTAACGTTTTGATTGAAAAATTTTTCATAATTTCCTTACTTCAAAAGTGATAGCTACAACTCTAAAATTAAGTTTTTTAGAAAATGGAAAAACTATTTTAATTTGACAGAACTTTTTAATTTAACAGAAAATTCTTGATTAATTAAATAATGTCGACAAAAAGAATATACTCTTAGAAATATAATCAAACAAAAAAAAAGTCATTTTTACAAAAAAAACCATCCTTTTTTTGAGTTGTGACGATTTTGTTATTCTACAAAATTAATAAATCCAGAATAAAATTCCCAAACGTGACATAACTTGAAATATCACCAATGGTTTAATAATAATGAATTAATTGACTATTCCAGTCGCACTCGAATATTATTCGTATATTATTATTTACGTAACTTTGTCAATAAAATAATTATTTATTAATATAAATAACTACAAACGTTTTTATAAACCAATAGTAAATATAAACCAATAGTTTATATTTATCTTTATCAGTTAAAATAACTAAATTAAAAATACAACCATTTCTTCTTCGAACTTTGATCATCAAAACTGTTTTAATTCGAAATTCTCTATAGACGGGGGCTCTTTCTTTATTTACAAAAATGACACAATTTTAAATGTATCATTCTTACAAAAGGCATTACGTGATCTCTTCGAAAATCTTAAGAACGACATAAGTACTATTTGACGGACGGATTGAAGTTAAATTAGTTTATTTTTAATGATTGATAGAATAATCTTTACCTTATTATAATTCATTCATGATAATAACTCGAAAATTACATTTTTTTTAGTTGTGTCACTTTTGAAGTAAGGGAGCGATATATACATTTTAATGAAATAAGCAATTTGATTGAATTAGGTATGCCATAATGTATATTAAACATTTAAAGGTTAATTTTATTATTTTATTAATATACCACACATATACACACACACATACACACACACACACACACACACACACACCTAATCAGTCGTATTCACGCATGCATACATGAAGATGATCAATCGAAAGAAGCACAGAAACTCTAGAGTCTGCGACTATTATTATTTTATCTTGTTAGCGAAATGGGCACAGGTGTTTGTGTTTTTCTAAGACTTCCTTTTGCTTTTAAATACGATCTTTGCGCAATGTCGCGCGAACAACAATTTCGTGTCTCTCAAGGTGTTCAACTTAATTATCAATCTCATTTGCAAAGAATTTAGTTTACTATTACACAATAATTCTTAATAATTCTTTTTATATAATCGTAATGACCTCATTATTTTTCAATATTGACACAATTTCTAAACAAACTGTAGAAACACATTTTTTTATGTGGTATATATAATTAACATTTATGATATGTTAAATTAACGCTTATTTTTTTCATTCATCTTTTAATTTACATTTTAAAACACATTATTTTTATATTATTTGTTCACTTACTCACAAATTAAGTTATTTTAACATTAAGAAATATGGAATATCAATTTAATACAAAATCTTTAAATAATATAATCGGATTATGAATTAATGATTCTATTGAATATGTAATTTAACACAAAATTTTGGACAAGGACGGGAGTTGACTTTTCCAATACAAATGCAAAATATTTTTTAATGTGTAATTTTATTTCTGTACGATCAAGAATCAAAAATACTTTGAAATGTATGCTTTAAACATGAAACACAACTCATCGTTGCACTGCAAGTTTGAGAGCTTATCGACAACTTTCACGAGCTGCCTCCAGATAATACCTCCTGTTCGCTTTCAAGTGAATTGTCAAACGCCGCCCTATTGTTGAAGACAACCTGTTCGCGTCGTCGTCGCGTTATGCCCATACCTCCGCAACCCATGGTGAAATTACCTACAGCGGCTTTTGTTTCGACACGACTCCGAGCGTTGCATTCCCCGTCTCTCCTCTCAGCCAGTTCCGTTGCCACCCTGACATCAACCCCCACACCCGTCAGCCATCTCCTTCCTTTTCCACGCCGCTAAACGACCGAGTTAGCTCCGACAAAGCCGCACAAAAAGTTCGGTCACAATCAACGCTCTACGGAAGCAAAAGTGTAAAAGAAGAAAAAGGAAATAGAGCGCAGTTTAGGCATTGGAGGTCGAGAGAAAGAAATAGGCGGTTCCAGTAAGGGAGTCGCCGAGATAAGCGGATGGCATACCTGGTTAACTTTTCCTTCAGAGTTACCGTGACTCAAGCTTCGACGGGGAAAATATAGACGTGGGTGGTTACACAAGAAGCGCGATGTAAGTAAGGTATGTAAACCGAGAGGGAGAACGAGAGATCGACTCTCACCTGACAGAGATGAGTGAGACAAGAACGTCTGGATAAGAAGAAGCTTGTTACATCAACGTGGAAACCACAGATGCATACTGATCGTGCATCGACTACAAGCAACGCGCTTCCTCTCCTTCTTCTCGTTCGTCTTCCTTCCTTTCTTATCTCGTTCTCTCGACGAGAGAGGTAACAACTTCACGGAGGCGAGATGGACTTTTTCAGACTCGTCCACGGTTGAAAGCGCGAAGCAAGCGGATGTGAGCCGCTGATGTTATGGCGTAATGAGAAAGATCTACATCAAACCATGATGAAGAAACATACGCTCGGTAGGATATATGGTAGACACGCCTAATTGCGCGATTCGGAAAGCTTTAACGACTTTCGTCGATAAAAAATAAGATATATATTTCATGGATGTTAGTAACGTGATTTTGCAAATTTAAAGTTCGTAGAAGTTTTTTATCCGGAATTTTTATATGAAAAAATAAAATTTTCGAACATTAATAATTTGCGTATTTTTTAAATAATTAATATACTATACGCTGAATAAATAAATTAATTTTTTTAATAAGAAACGAGTTACGAAAGAAATTTTTTAATTTGCAGAAAAAAAAGTTTTTAATTTATTTAACGATAAATTAGATAAATATAATATTTTTTACATATGAAATTCCTACTTAAAATATAAAATTTAATTAATTTTTTAATCAAGAATTGTCATGTTCAAAATACAAGCGATTCACACAGAGTAAGATTAATTACGATAAGTAAAAATATCCTCGCTTGGTCAAACAAATGAAAAAGCTATACATTTATATACTATGAACGTATATACAATAAAATGAGTAGTCATTAATTACTTAATAATTTTTACTTAATGCGGGGATTAATGAGAAAGGGAAGGAAGGACCCAGATATCAAGATTTCTGTCTCTGTCTCATATTTCTCTTAACTCTTCTCCAATTCGCTTGGCCAATGAATCACTGAATTCCCTGCTCTGGTGGATAACCTTTACTCTTAGTGCTATAAATCAGGCTATCTCGCACTCGAAAGGTTTTATTATTTTATTTGGCAACCGAGTTGTAGTCATACTAGGAAGGTAAGTTCTCCCGTGGCGACTGCAGTGGTCAGAAATATGGCTAGGACGACAGTGGTCTGGCTGAAACTTTTTTGAGAAAAATCTGCAGCGACAAACCGCAAGAACTAACACATGTTTTACTAATCGCGAATATCTGTCGTAAAATATTATCCATCTATTAAACTGTTTTAAAATTTTTTAAATATTTGTAATAATTTTGTTAAATAAAGGTAGTTAATAAAATAAAATAAAATAAAATAAAGTTTTCTAAACTTTTAGATACTTTGTGAGATAAAATAACTATATTTGTTAAAATGTGCAAAGCAATTGCCCAGGTAATAAAAGTTAATTTTTTCTAAAATCTTTTTTGTGCTGCAATATCATGTATGAGAGCTTATGGATAAATGGAGTTGCAGTTCATAGTCATAAATTATACCCGTTGCGCGATAAACTGTCAATATCAGGTAGATTACAAACAACCAATTTACAGCGATTGCTGCTAGTTTATTATTAAGAATCATTACGAAATGTGCCATGCGGTCAACGAATTTTCTTCTCATAAAATACAGATGTTTATTATGGCGCATTACCCAACTAATTCTCCGCGCACAATTAATTGTGATTTGCAGTTCGATAATTCTCAATGGATTAATCGAAGTTTAATATGCCATAAAGTTTTCTGTCACGATATTATACATATTACTGCAATAAAATTTTCATTAATAGCTACAAATAAAAGAATTGAAGTACAAATGGAAAAAATAAAATACATTTGAGACATTTAATATAAAAAATATCAATTCAAGAAAGTGTTTATAAAATTAAATTTGAAAGAGATTATAAAATACCGAACATAAAATAAAATGTCGGAAATATCGTAATGTTAATTTTTTTAAATTCTTGTCTGATGAAAATAAAAAAAAATGTATTAAAATGTATCGTAGGATCTATAATTTTCTTATTTATATCAAAGCCAGTAAACATTGCCACAATCTTGACGTATAATATTACATATACCATGATTTTTTTTTCTCATAGAAAAACCTCAAACGTAGCTTTTGATTTATTCTTTTCTTCTCTCGCTCTCTCACTTTCTTTCTATTACATATACACAATATTGCAATATAAAATTGAAAAATTATTGAAAACACTCTCCATTATGGTGTTCATTGGTTTACGAAATATTATACAAAATACTTTGCTGTGAAAAAATTTTGTCGATATGCCTTTTCTTTTTTATAATTCTTTATTACGCATATAAAAGAGGAGAACTAATAAAAGAGAAAAACAAAATAAAAGAGGATTCAAAATAATATCAAAAGTTAATTTTTTAAAAATTTTAGGTTCTTAAAATCTTTGCGAGATAGAGAATTCAATGATACACATTCGAAGATAGTTTAGAGTTAAACACAGAGTGCTGTATGCTTAACGAATCCACAAATATCGACAGATCTTTAATAATAGAATAATAACTTCTATGCTTTGTGATAAATTGTTTATTGGAATTATGATCAAGATAAGTTAAAGATTAATCCTGAGAATACAGTAGACAGTCTTAGATTTAAACAAATCGGATCCCAGCCTGAGTCAGTGGCATGTAGGATAAGGACCATAACCATTTCTCTTTTCGTTATCCGGCTGTACAAGAGTAGCGCTTGCCACCACGTGGAAGATTGGTTAAGCTAGCGACTTCATAAAGAAATTTCTATTTGCCAAACAGGCCAGCAGAATGGAAGAAATTCACGTCGTGGAATTCCGCGACATAAAGCAAGATTTGTTTCAGAATCCGCGTTCCGAGCGATATTTATTTCAATTATGTCAGGCTAAAAGGAAAGCATTTATCTTCATAACGAGAATTTTTCGGAACGGGATTTTGTATAAATGGACTTAAGTACTTAAAAAGATCTCCTCGAAGGAACCTCCTCTACCTCGCGAAATTTACGATGAGTGAAAATACGTGTAACGCGATAAATGTCTATTCGTGAATTTTGGGTTTATAAATATCGTTAGATACTTATTATCAGATAAGTAAACTGATGACACATTGAAGACGTACATTAGCTCATAAGATTTATGATCATTAGATTTATGATCTTATATAAATTGGGATTTTAATGTTTATAATTTTATCTAAACTGTGTTCACACACACACATACTCGAATGCCATCCATCAAGTATTCATTTATTCTTGTTTATCGAACATTAATATAACATGACATCTGGGAAACGTTTAGATGGGAATCTGATTACGCCCCAGAATAGATCTCCAAAATTATTATTAATTACAGCGGTGTTCACAGTGGCAAAAAATGTTTAACTTCCGCCAAGTTAATTTGTCATCTGCAGGCTATTCAAATTCCTCACCTGTAACATTTCTGACCCAACTGAGAAAGGTGAAGACCGCTTGCTAGACAGCAAGTAGTTTGACACGGCATTTCCATTTCGCTTTAAATGCTAATGAACAGGCCGATTCTGAGACCGGACCGGAGTCGTGATGTGGACTCGTCGTTCACCGTGAGGTTAAACGCGCGTTTCAAGAAAGAGACAGATCGGACAAATTACAGACCTTTTCGAACTAATTCTATGGCGCGATTATCCAGATAAAGGTTGAATCGTGAATCAGGAGACATCAAAGTTTCGGCTTCTTTGCCGAATGCACAACGACAGCTTACGAGAGCCAGTGAATGTCCAATGGCTAACCACCGATTCATCCGACCCGGACAAGACTTAAGTCTGGCACAGCCGGACAACTAGTGTACGCGACCATGCCAGTTTCTTCATTATTCATGCGAGATTGCCAATTTCCAGAACGTCAGGATGCTCAACCGATGAAAGCTATTCGTTCAATCTCATGCGGTTGCTTGTACTGACCGACGTTGAATACAGTGTAGCATCATCATGGGATACATGTATGGAAATTTTCTGAAAACAAATGCAGTTATTGCGGAGAAAACTTTAAAAGTTTTACTGTGATATTTATAGAAATTTATGAAATTGATTCATGAAATTGAGATTTGCAGCACAACGTTACAACCTTTTTTAATTACAGAACGTTCTATAAATATGGAATCTAACAGCACAATTATTGGTTAATACTTTGAATAAAATACGATTGAGAAATAGGATAATCGATAATGAAATTAATATCTATTTGGAGATACAAATAATGTTAGTAGAGGTACATGTTTTGTTTGCAACAAATATACATTCGAGCAATATACTACATTGGAACATTTTTAAAACTATCACAATTTTAAAGAGCGTTTCCATGTTTAATATATCACAATCAGATTATCTGAATGCTAAGGGCAAATTTTATTATTCGTGGTATATGTTACCTATCGTGTGAATGCAGTTCATGCAATTTTGTTGAGTGATCGACGAATTTTGTCAGTTATTATGCATCCAAAGAATGTAAAGCTTCAAATTGCCTCAATGCTTATTCGAGTTAAATACTATTAGGTAAAGCCACGCTGCCATTCCTGTCCGTTGGTTGAACTCTGGCTAATTAAAAGCACGCTCCAATTAGCTCCGTATAACTAGAGTGTATTCACGGTGCAACAACTATCGCAACTTCCATCCAACTAAGAGATTTCTGATAATACGCGTGAGCTCGTCCACCTCATTTTCATTCCGACATGGCATAATAAGGCGTAAGCGCTGTGATAGAAAATACAGTGAACCGTACTCAATTTTAATTAAATTAAACAAATTTCCAACAAACCGGTAACGCCCAGATTAACCAGTGACAGGTTCGCCATGGAAAATTTTTGTTTCTACTGCTTTTAGAATTACACGATTCTTTGTTATAATTACAGTTAACATTAAATTAAACAGTTTTTTTTTTAATTTATTTAAAAAACCATCTCTTATTTCTTATTTAATTACTAATTTAAAAATAGAATTGAAATTGAAAATGATTTATTTTTTAAACTTAATGAAAAAATATATGGAAAAATTCTATTAATACAATTCCATTTCTTTATAAATTGAAAATTAAAAATTTTAAACTCAAATAGGGATTTTACGCGTTCGCGATTGAAATCGTGTCAGCGTATCGCGTGAATAAAATTCTGTTAAACGGTAATCACAATAATTCACTCAATTTCACTCAAAGAGGGTGAAATTAAATGCGTATTCCGCGCTGTAGAAAAAAGAATTAAATGCACAGCATGTGAAGCGATCATGCTCGATGCCGCTCGTTGGCGAATGTTCCGAACGGTTTTTTTCGATGGGAGGGAAATGCTTTATTGGGTTGTCGGATCTCATGAGGCTCCATGATAAAATGTTTTGATATCGGCGAGAGCCGCCGCAATCGATACAATCGACGCGTACGGTTCTGTGCACCTCCGGCTACCCGGATCATCGAAGCAGGGGAAAAAAGTGATAACCATGTCGTCTATCGCCGGCTATTAATTTCTCCTGGTTTCCGAATTCACTCGGTGTGATGGACGCGTTGAACGCAATTTTTCCGCGACGCGGACATGCACGCACGCACGCACGCACCTGCAGAACGCAATTGCGTTGCAGTGGGTATTCCGCGAATGTACGAGTCGCGCATTTTGACGATATGTGAATACCGTACAGTTAACGTTGCAATCGTTTCGTGAAGCTCGCTTTAATAATATGGAGAACAAATGTCAATACCGTCAAATGACAACATCTGTTCTCCATTGCGGGAGAAACATAATTGAAAAAAATATATTTAAACAATAGAAAAATTTTTTAAATCAAGGAAATGAAAGAATACATTTACAATGAAAAGAAATATTCGATATAAATAAGCAAAGAAGATCATGTTTGATCAAAGTGTCTTAGTGTTTAATAATATTTTTTATATAAATTTTACAATTTTCAGTTCAAACAAATTGGCCGATTATTTATCGATCGTAAAATATAATCCTAAATATAAACTCTGAAATAATATTACAAATTAGATTGATAACAATTTAATACTAGTTATGTTAATGAGTACCTTTGAAATACTGTAAAGAATTTATTGTGAAAAAATATCGTCTTAACCAGAATTTAAACCTGGATAAATATATTCGAGTTTTAAATTATATCATATTAATATTATTAAGAAAATTCTTTGCATGTAAACAAGACTAAGTAATTTCACGATATAAGTAGTGATAACAAAAAATTAACAAACGACAATTGATTCGATTATTCCAAGATTAATATTACTAAATATCTAAAAATCATATTTTTTATTTTACATCGACATTATTGATATTGATCATCATTGAGCTAATTATGCGCCGTCAAATTATAACAAATTAAACAAAATCGCATTTTATTCTTTACCACCAAATACAAAAAAGTTATAATAGCTTGGTTATTCCAGAGTTATTGCGACAAGCGACTTCTGCCCTGTGTTGGTTTATGAGTTTCCGTTCCGTCAATACCGTTTGGTTTTGGCGATGAATCGAGCCAGTCACGTGCCAATTAAAATTCGTCGTTTCCGGTCCTATGTGCGATTTCATTATTTCTACCGATCACAATTTGAAAAAATATCCATATGTACCATTGCCCCGCATATCGTTGTTATTCTGTTTGCACGTCATTGCGTTTTGGACCATGTTGTCCGACCGAGTGTGGCAACTGGGAAAATTTATTTGTACAAATTGTCACGTGCGCGATTTCGTACTTGCCTGTATTTTGTACGTGATCGTCATGATACAACGGAATACAAATTCAATAACAGGGCATTTTGTCCAGTTTGATTAAAGACACGTTATAAAAATGGACAGTCCAATTGAAGCTGTCAATGTTAAATACAAATATCTTGAAAAAGTTAACCTTTCAACTAGAAATGTATATGCTCGATAATATAGGAAAAATACTCTTTGTATTCATTTTACATATCGCAAATTTTCTTACATTATTTACACGTATTGCTATAAAATTACAATACAGCGGGCAGCCTTATTTTGAATTCAGTAACCTACGAGCAATCGCGAGCTTTATCGATCTCTCACGCATCGACACCTCGACGCGTCGCGCTGGCCGATCAGCGAATGAGTGCAGCGATCGGAAAAATTCGGAAATTTATTCGCTCATATATAACGATCATTTTACTGACGGACGCATTATTCCACGCACATCTGATACTTCGTGTGCTGTTTGCACACGATGATCCTGTGGCTTTACAACTCAATACCGCACGCATCGGATATTATTTCAATAAACAAAAACTCATGTATGTGTTGAATCGCATTACAACAAGGATATGATTTTATCTTGCATGAATTATTTGTGTTACATCCATAATCACAGATCGGAATTTTCGCGGTATGAGGTGTGTGATAACGAACGAAATTTCATAGAGTAAGGATCGTTAATTGATTGATGTGCATGTAATAATTTCAGTTGCCTAGAAAGCCATCAATTTGCACTAGCATTAATATCTGCCGAAATTGATGTTATCTAATGCAAATATTAACGGAGTATAAGCAATACACATTATCCTCAGATATTTTCATTGATAGAAACGTCTCATGATACTTTTAAAATGTACGCATTTTAAAGTGACTTTTTTTATTAACGTTAATTGAAAGAAATAATAGACAATGGAAATTGACTGAAATCTCTTTATGAAGAGATCAATATTTATATATAGTTTGCGCATTAATGAAACGTTTTTCGGGTTTAATAAGACTGATGTTGCTTTCATCAAGATTGATAAAAATTAATGATATATATTGTTTCTTCATTAATTCATACAAGAATGTGGATGTTTCTATTTCGGGTATATATTATTATATTATATTATAAAAATTTCATAAATATTTTATAAGATATATCTTATTTTATTCTAGTTAATTATAATTTAATATTAAAATAAATTCAATATTCTATTTCAAAAATATAATGAAAAGACATTAAATAATTATTAAAAGATAGAGAAATAATATTGATTTCGAATCAACTCTTGGGGGAATTCCAAACCACAAATCGTTTGCTTGTTCACTGAATGTCAAAGAATGCTTGCTTCTACTGAAAGAATTTCAGGAATTTCTCACTGCTGTGTAACGAATCCGGTCATTTCCCAGGCAAATCTGCATGTTTCTGGTCTTTTAGAACAACATACTCTTGCTACCGCAAAAAAAGCAACGAGAGCATAACTGCCTGCAGTTAGCCCGTAAGCTATTTCAGACAGATTTCAAGTTCGCCATGAGATGAGATTTGCGTCTACAAATAGTTTGTTGGAGCTTTATTGTTTGCCTCAGGCAGAGGTAAGACAAGCGGATATGTTCACACCCACCTGAGTCACACTCGCTTCATCCTGTCATGCTCATGCGTTTGCGTATCCTGTCGCATAAATTACGTTAGCGCCAGTTCATCAACTTTCACGCGAATGAACAAACTTTCCGGCGAATTCTCATTCCAGATTATTACTGCCCCACGCATCACTGGAGGTTTTAGCGTAATTGTAAAACCGCAACGCGCTTGACATCGATAATTTATAAACTAATATTGAACAAAATTGCATGCGTAACTTTTTAATCATCTTATATAATAGTTCGCGAATTATTATAAATTTTTCATTACCAAGCTTAAATATTCCATGATTAATAAGAGTAATAGTTTTTAATAATTCATAAGTTAATAATTCAATTATTAATAATTCATAATTTAATAATTCAATTATTTAATCATAACGATATAGGAATATTAAGGATGCAATCCATTTTGAATTAATAGTATATTAAAATTCTCATTAAACTCCAAAGTAATTATAAATTCTAAAATCCCATTTTCGAAAATAATTTCTGAGAAATTGTAATTCTAGCTTTTGATTAAGTTAATTAACTACTTTGAAGAAGTCACTGTAAAGCCAAATAATCTTAGCATAATATAAATAATAATAGCGTCACCTTTCAGTTAGGTATCTATTGGATTCTTAATTCTCTGGGGATGCAGCATGAGAAAATTTTATTGTTCATCGAAAAGCTCTTCTTGGTGTTCGAAAAACTATATTACGGAAATATCGCTTACACGCAATCACAAGTCACTTTCTGTATTTGTATACTGAAATACATTGCTCGACAACTTATCAATTTATATCGAGAGTATTTTCGGCCGAGGAAAAATTTTATCATGGAGACTTAAAAAATTTCTGTTCGAGAATCAAAATATTGCCGGAACTCTTTC
>Ga0157363_1002947_pt1 | contig 15188 bp, 7 predicted proteins | sample AttsexASBM1_FD_111477 | JGI IMG/M metagenome (GOLD analysis project Ga0157363, IMG submission 111477) | Fungus gardens microbial communities from leaf cutter ant in Ribeirão Preto, State of São Paulo, Brazil - Atta sexdens ASBM1 | ecosystem: Host-associated > Fungi > Mycelium > Unclassified ...
ACTGAACTGATTCTAAACTAGTACAATAAGTTGGAATAAAGCAAATATAGTTTCATTTCAACTTATTGCATTAATGTACACCAAGTTCAAAATTTTCTTTTGAAAAAAACAAAGCTCTAAAAATCAAATAGCAGTAACATTACAATTTTCTACTCAACAATATAATTGTTATAACTGTTATTTATTGTTAACTTGTTATTATACTTGCAATGTTGAGTGGGAAATAATAATATTAATGTAATGTTCCTGTTAATTTGTGTTTACAAAATTTTAGTGGAAATTGGTCTAACATTTAACAATGTTAGATGTTAATTAACTTCAAACCACTTAATTTCAACTCACTCTATCTCGTGCATGATCTTGTTCACATAGATGCAATTGCTGTCCGCCAGTTGCTTAAAATCGCAATTTCTGCACTGAAACAGGCAATATCTTGACATTACAATTCTTTCTTACATGATTCGCACCATTGTGCAATTCAAAGCATCTCATTCCTTTTTTTCTTCTTTTCTTACGATATTAAAGAGATTCTGTCGGGAACAGTCATGTATACTTACCGCGTACATGAGTACTTTGTTCTCTTTATCCTCTTTCGGATACAACATGTTATTGCACTCCTGACAAAATCTGATGCCCACGAATCCTGGACCGTCATCGTGCGTGTCGTAACCTGTTATCTTTGACATAACTACACCAAGTTGATCTATTTTAATTGGAGTATCTGTTTAATTGGAATACCCTGAAATATCCGATGAGATCGCCGGCAATTCGAACGCAGTCAATTGACGCGAAAATAGAAATAAGAAATAACAACAATAAGAATGAAGGCCAAATAGCGCTGTAGGTCGTAGTGCGAAGTGGCAGGATCGATTAGCGCGCCATCTGTCGGCACACTGGAGAAATCGAAAGCCATTTATATGGCGCGGAAATCTATTTTACCCACAGATACACATCGTGATGCTCGTGATGGAATTATGATTTCAAAATCGAAATTTCAAACTCCGCCAGATTGGAATTCGTCAGCAGATCGAAGGATAAAATTTCCAAATTGTTATACAGGAGACTCGTGGAATTGAATTGATTTATAATGAATTTTTTTAGTTTTGGTCGATTAATAAAGAAAAGAAATAAAAAAATTCTTTAATAATCCATTTTATTTAATAATCCACGATATATTATTGGCACAATTTACCATATTTTACATTTTCCTTGATTAGAAAGTTTGTTATTATAAATTTTAATTGAACAAAACGAGCTTACCCAATAGTGACCGTTGGTATATTTATCTGGTGTGCTTGACCAATCAAATTCGAATATGCATAATAATTTAACTAACGCATTTTTCCTCTAACAATGAATATAAAAAAGCAACTGTAATAAGATTCTTTAATACGATTGGTTTTTGCTCTTAATTTCTTGGATTTAAATGTATATAATCGTAAAGAATCTTACAATAATTGCAAAACTTTCTCTGCTGAAATCACACTGCTCAAGCGAAAATACATTTTAGCGTCTTCAGCCCAAGGTTAATTATAATATGACGTTACATGCTTTACCAATAGTAGAGCATGATGCAACGTTAATTATCATTAATCGAATACAAGTTGAAACTAGCAAACCTCAGATCGATAAAATACTATTAGAAATAAATAGAAATCGGACCATAAGGTAAGAAAAGGTTTGTTTTTATCTTTTTGTCATTTTTTCTCTTTTTTCTCTCAATTATATATTTACAGCCAAGTTCGTATCAAATTACTATATGTATCGCTATTAAGCGATATTGCATGGAATTTGACTATAATCATTAGGATAAAGAAATATTTCCTTTTTTTTATACATTTTCTTGGTCAACTTTCAATAAAATTTCAATCTTCAAAGTAACTATTTCAAATTATGACCTGCTCTGGAAATTTAGGATATGAGTTGTAGACTAAAATTTAAATAAACAGAATCGAAATCAATTAAAATTAAATTTCTAATTAAATTCGAATTTTTTAATTAATTTCGCAATCTTCCATCTTTATTACGTAATTCGATACAAGCTTAACCATACATCTATTTTATTTTCGAATGTAGAAGACGTCCAGTTACACAAAATATAAAATTCACAACAGATCAGACAGGCAATTAGAAAAAATGAGATATTTTACTGAAATCTTGTCTTGTGCTTTGCAATAAAATCAATTTTTATAACAAAAAAATCTAAAATTTTTTGTTGTGCAATAGAAATTTCTGCCCGGACGGAGAAATCTGTATTATACTACATTTCGCAGATTTCTTTCGGGATTCTTGTCTTATAAGACAAATAGATCTTTCTGAATTCTTTAAATATTTCCTAAACTTTTATGCAGTTATCATTATGTTTAACATTTATCTTTTCGGTTTCTCTATCTTTCGACATCTATATATAAATACATACACACACACACACACACACACACACATTTTTTTTTATCTTCTCTCCCGCACAGCAATGGATTTAAACAGAGGCCTGCGAGGTCCGAGCCTATAGAAGCGCCATCCTTCTAAATAGGAATGTGTATAAAGAGAGTGACGCCAATTAGCCGGAAGTTGCCATTTTGTGTCCTATCTATGACGCAACTTCTCGTCTTAATCTCTTCTTTCTTTAATGTTCATCTTTCTAATTAACCGTAAGGATACTTAATAGCAGAGCTAATCAGCATTAGGCACATGCATTGGCGCCATTCTCTTTATATCCACTCTACTTCTAGCACAGAAGCACTTCCTTCTAGATGCCATCCTTCTAAGAATCGAGATTAAAGTTAATTTTATATTTGTGCAGATCCCAAATATAGAACAAGTCACGATGACATCAAAGTGACATTAAAAGAAATCGAAAGTAATTGAAAAATAAGTTTTAATGATCATTTTGAATATAGTTTGACATCATTTTGATATCATAATAATTTATTCTGCTTAGAGTGCAATGCATTAATGCGACACCTTAAATAAATAGTGCTTTTGCGCATAAAATTTTGACGCTTTAGTGAAAAAGTGATACTTTTCGACAATAATCAACTTTTTTATTGTTCATTCATCTGAAAGAGACGCCAAGTACTTTAATTTTAAATCCCAATCTGAAACTTACATTTCGAAATTAACTTCATATTGGCTGTCGCAACAAATTTGCGATCAGCTTGCAACTAATGTAGAACCATGCTATAGGTTTTCAGTATTGGCAGTGTATATCGGAATGCATTGCCATTCTTTGATATTCAGGGAGTTGATTTTGTAATTTGAGTGAGATCATTCACTTTTCGCACTTTTATCTCATGTGCGATTGTCGCGTGATTCTGTAACAACGAAGTGAAAATACGAAATCACTAGATTTGCCGGTGTGGGGAAAAACGTGAAAATGTGAAGTGAAACATAGTCCGCGGTCCAATTCACGCTCACAACGCTTAAAAATCATTTCATTTTTGTCAAATATTAAACGATGACAAACGATGTTCATGAGCGTTGTCAGCATAAATCGGACCATAAAATTAAATTTATTTCTAATTTTTTTCCAATTCTAGAATTGAACGGATGACGAACTTCGATTAAAAATGATTAAAAGTAAACCATTATGGAATTGGACCTAAACGATTTTTTGCTATTATTTATAAAGTCAATTCTGTTGAAAATAAATATTTCTAAGCATTCTTCGTGTAATTCTCATATGTGGTTCAAAAATCTTTTCATCCTTTTAATCCAATAACAAAATTATTATTATGTATATTGCCATTTGATTTTATTTTTGTCTTTGGACTGTACAAAATTATATATTTAACCTTAAAACTGTCAATTCAGTTGATTCAGTCAGCTGTTTCTCTCTCGCTCTATTTCTTAGCCTTTCTTTTTTGGATCTTACCATTCGACAAGAAATTTTTTGCCAAACAAACTCCCCTGAGATTGCTCGCAATTGCCATGATGAAAGTTAAGGAATTATGCGAGCTCATTTTCACTATGATAAAAGTTAGAAAATCGATACCCTTAATACGTTTTTCTCGATAAAAGCGCGCTTTTGGCCCGTATTCAAAACGTGCTTACAGCGATGTTAGCGCGCTAACATGCTATAATTTACGTTATGCATACTATAGAATTTCAGAGATAAAAACGCGTTCTGAATATAGGCCTTTATCTCTAAAATTCTATAGTATGCGTAACGTAAATTATAACAAGTTAGCGCATTAACATCGTTATAAGCGCGTTCTGAATACAGATCTTTATGAATATCAGCCTACGAATATCAGCCTGTAATTAACTTATATCTCAATATTGGGAGACTCAATATTGGCAGCTTTCCAGCAAGAGACACAAATTGACACAAGAGTCATGTTGTCCTTGTTCGATAATTAGTAAGAAACAAAGATGGAATGACTCTTGTGTCGATTTGTGCCTCTGCTGGAAAGCTGCCATGATGTATTTAAGATCTCGAATATAAGAATCGACTATGAATACCAGTCAGAATAACGCAAATAGTGTTTAGCATCTTTTCGAAGCCTTGAAGTTGCTCCAAGCCAGTCCAGAGCCCAGAAAATCACTGAAGCTTGTTTCCACTAATGTAGATTAATTTTAATCTCTGTTCAACTTTGTTTTTTTTAATCTTTAGAATTAGAAAAAGACGAAGAGTAAGTTGAACCGAAATTTAAGTTAAATCTATATTGATAGAAATGGGCATGAAAGGGTCAGTTTCACCAACGCCAATTAATTTAATCAGCCGTTGACTGACCAATCGTGTTTGCTGTTTAGTAGAACTGACCAATTGCGATTGACAATTAATCACGATTAAGCTTAATCGGCGTTGATGAAATTGGCCCAAAGAGAACAGACTTGATATTATGCGCGATACATATGAATGTACCATTCGGGCAGCTTCTATGAAATCGCGACAAAGTTCCGCTGGGTTTTTCGTTCGCGCCGGGCGTCTCGCGCGTAAAACGACAGTGGCGGCGGGAGATCGCGTTACGAACGAAAGAGTAGTTCACTGAGCGCGATTATCTTGTCGCTTTCGCAGGCAACGATCGGTCGTCGTCCATCGTTGCCGTCGGCGGAAAAAGCCCAACAAGTGACCCGTCTTAAAGAAGGAAATCATCGCGGGTTCAATCGTAGGCCAAAGATCGGCGCAAGTTTCGCTGCGCGGTGACGGATGCGCGCTAGAGGCCCATCGCGACACGCTAGCTCAATTCTAGCGACACTTTTTGCAGATAGAGTGCGCCGCTTGGGAATTCGGCTGTCGGCGTTGAAGCATCGGTAACGTGACAGTTCAACGACGATTCAAGCAAGCCCGGTTAGACTGAGTAAGTATCGATCAACGGGGGTGCGACAGTCCGCCGATCGATTCTCCGCGCCGCTCTATTCTGCTCTATTCGCCCGTTCTTACTTCTTAGCGCGGAAGATCTTTCTCTCTCTCTCTCTCTCTCTCTCTCTCGGAGTCTTGGATTCTCTCACTCTCACTCTTTCCCGGAATCTCTAGCTTCTAGCCGTATAGTGTACAACGGCGGGTTCTCAGGCACACACGTGCATACACATCAGTTGCGCTAGTGTGCGCCACCCTATGTATACGCACGTCTATAAAAAGAGAGGGAGGAAGAGAGTGAGAGAGAAAGAGAGCGACTACGCGGATATATCCCCTTCCCTCTTCGCCGCCAGCCTTATACCGTCGAATCCCTTCTCGTTTCTTCTCACTTCCCCCCCAATCTCCTTCCTGTCGTGAATCCCCTCTAGTATAAATCTCGACGGCCGAATGTTTTCTTAAGGGATTCTTGTTCTTTTTCGAACGGCAGAATATTTCTGAAAGGAGGTGGCGGCTACCTGGGGGACCTTCACCCGTGAGTGCGGTTTCGTTCAAATCCTTAAGGCGGGCGAAGTTAACGCGAGAACGAAGTCGAGGCGCGGTGCGGCGCGTGGCTTCTGCGTCGCTTTTCCCCAACGAGACGAAGGCACGACGCTTCACGACGCTCTACGACGCTCCACGACGCTTGCGGCGTCCCTGTGGGAGGAAGTACCGCGTGAAAAGAACGAGAAAGGCGAACGAACGCACGAATCGCGAGTGTACGTACGAATGGTGAAATTTATAGGAGCCTCCAGGCGTTCCTGTGGGGGGGGGGTGGGCACGGGGGGGTCACTTCTCCCGCAGAGATCCCGTTTTTATTCCACGCCGTGCCGTGGGGACGCGTTCCGTTCGCGGCTCGGGTAAAACGCGACCCGGCTAACTTGACTCCCGCCGTCACGAACTCCGACTGTCTGACGAAAAAGCGACGACATTTCCACTTCGTAGATCTGTCTCTATTCGACGAACTCGACGATTGACACGTGACGATTGTACGGTTAACGAGTGTCATTGGCATCATCCTCGCCGGAGGCGGCGATACCCAAAGAGACGCGTTGCTTTTTCTTTTCCATTCTGTCTACTTGAACGAGTGAGTGTCTAAGTAGTGGAGTGCTTGCGTGAGTGAGTGAGTGTGTGAGTGAGTGAGTGAGCGAGTGAGTGAGCGAATGAGTGCGTGAGTGATTGAGTGCGTACGTGAGTGCGTGCGTGCGTGCACGCCGCCCGCCCCGTCTGTCTGTCCGTCTGCCTGCGTGCTCTCGCTTGTCCGCCTCCACGAAAGCGCGTGCATCCGGCTGTGTGTATCGCTTATATCTATATACGGCGGGCTTGTCACACGCGCGCACGCCGTACCGCGTCCACGGACGATTTTTCAACCGGCGGCACCCGTCCTCGCCCGATTTGCCGTCTGCCGATCGATTCGTCGACGGTGTCGATCGCGTTCAAATTGTCTCCGGCAATTTTATTCTCGAAAAATACGAAGATATTATTCTTTGAAACTTTTACAATGAATCTCACTCTTAAAGATTGGAGCCACTCTTTTTCAAGATTGATTCAATCTTCACTCTTCAGTGCGAGATTCCACTTCATAAAATTTAGAGATTAGGAAAACCTGCTCTCGAAATTCTTTGGAGCAGATGAAGTTTAATTTTAATCTCGGTCCAACTTACTTTTCATCTTTTTCTAATTTTTATAACTAGAAAAAGATGAGTTATTGAACTGAAATTAAAATTAAACTACACTAGATAGAAACAGGCATAAGTTTTATTTAATTAAGGATGAAATATCACTTTTAAAAAGATTGAAAATTCTGCCTCTCTTTCTCATGACCGGCAAAATTTTCACTCTTTTTGGAGTGCGATTTTACTCCAAAGAATGTAACGCATTTTCATGTATTTTTTTTGTTATATTTTTTGTCTGAGGTGCTCCTAAGGATGTTTTTTAACGCGATTCCTGGGGGTTGATTATGTATCTTGAAACAAGATGAATACTACAAAAGGCATTGAAATCTTAAAATATTCTAATAAATTCATTGGCTTTTGTAAATTTTTCCTTGTTTCAAGAAATTTTAATCCTTTTATAAAAAATATAAGTCTGTTGTTTTTAACATTTTGAGAATCTTCGCTTTCCTTCTCTTCGTCGTTCAAACTTTAATAAACATTTTTGGATTTCAAGCAACGCAAATGAATAGCGTCGTGTCGTTAGGGAGGACTGTGGCGCGAGTTCGGCCTTTATATTTGTGTGTAATATATATACATATACATGATGTGAGTTAACGTGTATTTTCGATATATGCGCGTGTGCGGTTTTATATACGTATATGTGCGCGCGTGTGTGTACATTCGCGCCTATATATTTCATTCTCGGTTCCGTGTGCGTGTGTATGTATGCACGGATATTGTTGTTCCGCTCCAGACCTATGCCAGACAGCCATATTGTAATTTTTTTTTAACTCTACCATCGTGTCTCTCGTTAACCTAGCCCCTCGAGATCCCGCCGTTGATTTCTTTTGTTCGCGCGATCGCGGCAATCTAGGAAAAACGAGCGGCACGCGTGTCGTCCCAACTAAAGACGATCCCCCATACGAGGTAATCGAGTCGGTACTGGCCCCGCCGACGGTCGACGGCCGACGGCCGAGGCCCGTCTTTGTCTTTGTTCCGGATTGACGTTCCCGCGTTCCACGCACGCCGCTCGGTCGCTCTTTCCGACGCCGTTGTCGCCGAGGACGATGCGTCGCGTCGCGCGTTTCCCAGCTGAAAGAGGAATTTCGTTCGCCCGGCATTCATGAAAGTCTGTGAAAACGCCGCGCCGGAACGTCAGATTCGTCATTTGTTTCGTTTAATTACGGCGTCCAAGAATAACTCGCGGCCGAAGGAGGCCCTTCGCGCGGCGTCGGATGCGTTCCTTCTCCGAATCCGTTTTCAAGTTAGCGCTGTTGCTGCCTTTGTCGAACGTTTTTTTTTTTTTAATACTTTTATTTTGCGGGTTTCCATTAGCGTGCCTTGTGTGAATGCGCCGCTTTGTTCAATTATTAAGATCTCAAGCGACGGACAAAAAATTAAGAGATGTCTGAAGGATATTTTTTTTTGTTTTTTTAAGAGCACATTTTTAATAGTTTTTTTTCTTATTGTCACAAAATTGTATTTATGACATATATTCTCTATATATTCTAAAGTGATTTCTGTAATAATCGGTACCGTAAGTCTATTTGCATTTCTCGCATTTTTTGCGTTCAACATCTTTGTTTTTCTTTTTTTCAACGTCCGAATATGTATTTATCTCGTTTTAAGTGCAAAAATTTAGAGATTTCAAGTAACGCGAATTTCATGATTCATTTCATTTCGAAATAAAACACAATCCTTTTGCGATAATTATCCAGTGGAATGATTCTTGTTTTTTTTTTACAGACAACTTGTTCTGCATTAAGTTACTATCATGGAATCTGGAAATAACCTGCCCAATCCGGGCACTTATCCCGGAGGAGATCGTCAGCAGTTCTGTGTCTCTTGGAATTCCCATCAGTCGAACATGCACAGTGCATTTCCAAAGTTACTCAGCTCGGAGCAGTTTGTCGATGTAACTCTGGCTTGTGACGGAGGTTCGATAAAGTGTCACAAGGTTGTATTGTCCGCCTGCAGCGATTACTTGGAGCGTCTTCTGTTGGAGATCCCATGTACCCATCCTGTCATCTTTTTGAGAGACATGAAAATGTGGGAACTTCAAGCCCTGGTTGAATTTATGTATCGTGGGGAGGTGTATGTGGAGCAACAACAACTCGCTACTTTAATGCAAGCAGCGGAAGTTTTGCAGGTACTGTTTTTTGACTTTTTTGGGATGTGTTATAAAACTCGATTCGAGTATCATTTTATCCTTGTTAATCACTGAATATTGAATTTAGAATGAAGGATAAAAGATAATCGGAATTGACAATCGAGTTTTAGAACACACTCTTATTTGTATCTATTTGACAGTATTTTGTATCCAATTACAGGGCCGAATTAGGACCATCCTTATTTGCATAATTCAATAATTTTTTTAGAAATTTTTTTCAAAAATGCCGCCCCTTCCCTAATTCTATCATCCTATGTGTTGCATAGGTTAATCTCTGCGACAATATGATCCAATGTTACTGAAATGTTCTAGCGCTTCAATAGTTACATTTAGTTTTTCAAATATGTGGCGTTTGTAATCATTCTATCATTGTTACTGAATTCGATGAATATAGAATAGAATACGGATGTCTCCGATTTGCAAAACCAAAACACAGCTAGTATCTCTAACTTCTTTTGTTTCTGCCAATTTTTCTTTAATTCTTTTAGTAATAGTTTTATGTTAGTTATTCATAGTCGGGTTTTATTTTAAGATTATCTTAATCAATATCTTAAGATGTTACAGCTTTGGAAAATTGGCTTATGACATCTTAAGATTATATTTAAGGCTTAAACATAAGAATTGACTATGAATATTCTTAGATTGTGCTTCGATATATATTGTTAGTATTAAAAATCTATTGTATGTGTAATGTGAACTATATATAGATTTTTGGTACTGACAGTGTATTGGATTACAACTCTAATAAAGATTATAAACATATATAAGATTTTAATTTAAAACGCACAAAGAATCTTAATAAATGTTCATGCTTCTTTATATTTTATGGATATATTATATGGATATATTATATTACTACTTTATAGTAATAATAATAATACAATATTATGTTAATATTGTTTTATATGCAAAAACATAATAGGCAACATATTATATATTCTTCGATAGGTTCGTGGCTTATCCACTCAGGGATGCGATAACACAGTGAATGAGAGCAATACACAATCATGTGATTCTAATGCACCTGTCACTCCGTCGACTCCTACTCCCGGTGACAGCAACTTCAAGGTGGAGACTTCATCTAACGATGAAAGTACCTCTGATTTTATCTCATGTACGGCAATGGCTAGCACAGGAAACAACTCATCCTCTATCACACCTCCTGTTTCACAAAATCCTAACTCCTCCAACTTCGTAAACATGGAACATAGCGAAGCGCTACAACATTTAGAAAAAGCTCTTAGCGCTTGCGAAGCGACTCTTACCGAAACTACAGGAATGGTAAAAATGGAGCCGGATGAGCAGTTTGTACAACAGCAGGATGTCAAACCGTATTCCATTAGTATGGTATCCAGTAATAATTGCAATCCTAGCAGCCCATTCCCTGCGATTGAAGGTGAGCTTAGATGACTTAATCTTGTATTTTACATTTTATTTGTATATTACATTTATAAGAGTTAAACATTTTGGTACCTTTCAAGGTTATCAAAGACGACAAAGGCGTTCGGAAGAGGAACTCAAGCAAGCTTCAGACATGGTGGCACGCGGCATGACGTTTCAAGTAGCTTCAGAAAAGTACAAGATACCGATCAGCACAATTCGCTTTTACATGGTCAGAAAGGGCATTCTGCAGAGGCGAAAACGCGGCCGCGGCTCCAGCAATCTTGGTATGAATAGCCAACCGAGTAGTCCGGCCAGTCCACCGTATCATATGATGAATTACCGTTTGCCAGAGAGCCTAAATTCCAGCCTACCGTAGTGCTGTACAAAGAAGTAGTGAGTTTTTTTAGAATTCAATTTTGAATTGACAAACATTTTATCACTGCATCATAGAGCTGTTCCAGACCGTCTCGTCAGTTTTTATACTTTTAGCTCCTTTACACGAGTTTATATTTTATTTTCCTCTTTCAGTTCACATTGCCTTATTCATTCGTAGCAGCATATTTGCGTGCTGATTTACAAGATTACTATGTTTACAGCACATAATAACGTATTTTTGCATTTATGCCATTACCGACCTAGTGTGCGTTTTGGAGGTATAGTTTTGTGTCTCGAACAGCTCCGCTCCATGTATATAAAAAAAAGATACCATATGTAAAAGTTCGGACACAGCATTAAGTTAAGAAACTTGCAGGCGATCGTGTCTTACATATTTATGTTGGATTCAATGTCCTTAGGAAGACTGCCTGAAAAACCCAGTTTTTTTTAAGTACAAAGATGCATATTATTGTACCATGGATACTGAAGTACACTGGAGTATAATCGTATACTTAGTATGTATTATATTATAATAACTCTACGTAAAGCTAGCGGCAGAACATCGCAATACATAATTCGTGGTTCACCATTCGTATGACATTTGCAAGTAGTATGTACGGAAACAAATGTTTGCTAGTAGAGCGATTTTTCAACGAAATCGAAAATATGAGAATTATTACGAATCATTGGTGGTCTTTGTTTGTACACAAGAGTGCAAACGATAAACTACAAATCAAGGACAGATAGAGACAAAGAAGAGATTTACTTTTCGGTCTTGCCATTCATATGTTATTTCCGAGTTTTGAGTTGGAATATTATTCCTCTCGTTGTGATAGAACTAAAGATACAAACAATTCAAGGCAATTTAATAGTTGTATCTCTCGGAAAATTGAAATGTGAATGTTAGAAGAAAATCATTCTTATACTCTTAATGTCCTCGATTTTTTTATATTTGAGACATCTTCCTTGATTTATTCGGCTGTTTGGAAGGCGTTCTATTTTTTCATTTTTTTAGCATATTTTTTCGTATGATTTCCGCGAATTTATTGCGAATCAGGAATTGTGAATCATGAATTTATGCTAATGCCACACGATATGTGGTAGTTTTTAAAGAGACAGTTTATTCTTAAGTTTTTTGGGATTTTTTTCTTGAATACAATAGAGACAAAGAATGAAGCTTGCGATTTATAATTTATATAATCATATTCTTGTTTTGTTTTATTTCAAGCAGAAGAAATGTTGAATAGCTATGATACATATTGACGCTTTGTTCTTAAAAAGAAAAAGCTACAATTTTTTTAATGACAATGCTTTAAAGCTATTTCTAATTTTTATCTAAAATTATTTTTAGATAAAAATATACTGGAATCTCGAATAGCAAACCTCGAAATAGCGCAAAAAATCCCTTTTTGTGTGCTGTGAATAGTATGAATGGGAGAGCCACTAAAACCTTGAATTTTATTGTTTTGGAGTGAAGTAAAAGCAATTTCACTTATAGCGTTCACATCTCTGAACTGCGCGTTATTACGAGGTTTCAGTATAAATCTATATAAATTTAAACTTTTAATATAATATCATGTTTTTCTTTAAATATTTGACGCATCAATTTGATAAAATTAGAACAAAACAAGAGTTTTTAAGAAAATATTTTTTTGAAGACTTTGAAATAAACTGTCTCTTTAATGTTTGTTCTCGTATAATAAATACATTGTACGGGAACTCCATCCGTCATCCATTACGAATTAATATCGAAAATATTAATTCCATACTTATAAGTGCTTGCGTTGTAATGGCGTCATACTTATAAGGGAAATCCCATTAAAGATCAAAATATTAGATCGAGCGTTGAACAAATATGTTTAAAATCTTATTATTTTGAGACTTTTTTATACGCAGGATTTGTATGTAAGCGCACTTAATGAGACGTTCATTGACGAGAATACAAGTTGTATAGGATATTCATATATCTAAGATAAGAATTCCTTCATGCTGTGGACGAACGCTACGCGTATGGTTAATTATCAGCCGTGTTCCGTTCTTCTACTTAGTGACGATGTAGCTAGCCTATATGGATAGTGTGAGACGTTTTTGAATCCTGCATCAATATCGTTCGTGACAAGGCGGATTTACAAAATACAGTTCAAAAAAAAAGAAGAAAAGTGAAAAAAAAACAGAAAAAGTGAAAAAGAAGATTGACTATGTCATATAACCGATATTTTTTTAATGACCTCGAAATGTTTTGACGGGAAGGCATTGGTAGAATAAGTTATTTTTTATTACATCATATTTATATATGATTCAGTGAAGCTCAGCTTGCTCTCGATAAGTTATCTGTGGCATCTGTACACATGTACGTATTTACCGAATATTTATCTTTCCGTATTTTTAAATATGCCCCACGGAGGGGTAAAGAGATTCTTAATTACTACACGCTTTATGCCCTGCACCAGAGAGTGACGCTTAAAGATCAAAAATGTATACAGTTGTAGAAAGACAAAAAGACTTGTCCATGATGATCGATTAGTCACTATGTTTAAGACTGGTAACACGTGGCTAATATAACCAGATTAAAGTCTTAGAAAACAGCAATCCTCAATCTATTATATAAATATTTTTGTAGGCACTTTGTCGAGGAAGGTTTCTTCTTTCTGCCTTTATTCTATATATACCTTGATAACTTATACAGTAAGAGGAAAACCGGTATTTATTCGAAGTTTACCATTTAGCTTTGTTGAACATCACAAGAGATGAGAAACGATCATGACGTATGTAGTGTAATGCTTTTTACATGCATAGTGTACAAATAACAGCATTTGTAATTGACGATAAGAATTACCTGATGTCTGTAAAAATCGGGGAGCCTCTCGTTTTTACGGACACTGGTTCTGCCTTTTCAAAGAAGTTTAATTGTGTGACAACAACTGTGGCGCGCATACAATGTAATTGTACGATGTATTGCCTTTGTTAAATAGCATTTTGGATAAAGCCATATTTTTCCATGCAACGCAATAATCCAGCAAAATAAATTACAGTTAAACTGAGAAGCAGCCTAAAATAGGAAAGAGTGCCAGATACAAAACAAAAGTGGATATGAACAATAACACATAGAAGATAAAGTAAAGTTTATCTATCACTTAGAGTATGTAACTGCCTTTCTCTGGCCTCATACTGGATCATTAATTTATTTATATTAGACAATATACAAGATACATGTAAAGGGAAAAACTAATCTAACTTAGAAGGCTTGTTAGAGCTTCTATTAATTGCAGTAAGACTGCTGCCATTCGACTGATGAACACATTCTCAAGAAGCTAAAGTTGAACATTAATCGAAACATATGTCACAGATCTTACATAATTGTATTTATTCTCATTTATCATTTCTTTATGCGATCATTACGTATTTAACTCGTTTATCTCTGTACATTTCACAATATAGCGATATATCGAAAAAGAAAAGGAAAGAGAAAGGAAAGAAAAATAAGTCGCATATTGGATATTGTGATGTTAATGCGAACTAAAAACATGACTTGCAATTGTTGCCTGTTGTAATGTCCAATAAGAGTTGAATTGTAATGACTTACTCGTATATAGCATTCTTTCCAACAAGGAATCGGTATCGTGTAAATCATTATTCTAAGAGTTCCAGTTGACAAAGGTTTTATACGGATATATTAAACCAGTATTTCAAACCAATGAAAAATAATTAGTTTTCTAATAATAATAATACAATACAATTTTATGTGAATTTAGTACAGTGCTTAAGTCAGTAATGCTCAGCGTATCTAACAGATATTTTTAGTGGAACTCCGTGTCATACTCACATGTATCATAACGTCTTAAAGTATGTAACTAAACCACAATCAAAGAAGTGTGAACGATACTTAATGACTATTATCATAATAGCCACTTATGATAGCAGTAAATAGGTAGCCATTTTGAGGCAGTTTATATTATATTTAATTACACTGTGTATCGCTTTGGTCTCTCCGTTTTTACGATGGTATTATTATTTGTAGATAGAATCATAACTCTAGAATCGATTGAACCTCGGATCATTTATTTGTAAGTCTTTTTTACAGTTACCGAATATCTAATGGATTAAATAGGCAATGCAATTAAAACAAGAAAAAAAAAGAAAAAAAACATGCAATACACACATACACACGACATAGAGATCTGTTCGCACAATCAATACGATTGTGATGGATATTTTGTCGCTTGATTTTCGTTGCTTAATTTTTGTTAATTTTTGGACTCTATATATA
>Ga0157363_1002949_pt1 | contig 15186 bp, 6 predicted proteins | sample AttsexASBM1_FD_111477 | JGI IMG/M metagenome (GOLD analysis project Ga0157363, IMG submission 111477) | Fungus gardens microbial communities from leaf cutter ant in Ribeirão Preto, State of São Paulo, Brazil - Atta sexdens ASBM1 | ecosystem: Host-associated > Fungi > Mycelium > Unclassified ...
GAGCGTGATAAGCATGTGAGCACTGTGGAGATTGCCAGGGAACTAGGCATCGACCACAAAACAGTTTTAAATCATTTACACAAAGCTGGATACAAAAAGAAGTTCGATGTTTGGGTTCCTCACAAGTTGAATGTTAGGAACATGATGGACCGAATTAACATTTGTGATACGCTACTGAAACGGAATGAAATTGAGCCATTTCTGAAGAGAATGATAACGTGATGAAAAATGAATCACTTACGACAATCCAACTAGAAAAAGATCGTGGATAAAGAAAGGAGAGAAGGCGCAAGCAATCGCAAAACCTGGATTGACGAGGAAGAAGATGATGTGTGTGTGTGGTGGGAATCGTTCACTATGAGCTGTTATCATCCAATCAAACAATTAATTCCGAACTCTACTATGAACAACTGCAGAGATTACAACAAGCAATTGAGAGGAAGCGGCCAGAATTAATCAATAGGAGAGGTGTCGTCTTCCATCACGACAACGCTCGACCACACATCTTTGATGACTCGACAAAAACTGCGAGAGCTTGGCTGGGAAGTTTTAATGCATCCACCGTATAGTCTTGACATAGCATCCTCAGACATTTGTTTAGGTCTCTGCAGAACTCTCTTAATGGTGTAAAGCTAGCTTCAAAAGAGACCTGTGAAAATCACTTGAAGCAGTTTTTCGATCAGAAACCACAAAAGTTCTATTGCGATGGAATTATGGCTCTGCCCCAAAAATGGCAAAATATTATAGAAAATAATGGAGCATATTTGGTTTAAATAAATTGATTTCCATACTCTAAGAAAAACACTTTAATTTTACTAAAAAATCGCCACGATCTTTTTCCCATACCCAATATGAGGACAAATATTTCTAAAAAAGAATTTATTAATTGCAGTCAATTTTATACTAAATTTAATCATTTTTTCGTTTAATCAAAAAATTTATAAACAAATATTCAACACTCCAATGGGTTCAACCGTTAACGCTCATAATTGCAAACATTGTAATGCAAGATCTGGAAGAAATGGCGATCACAAAATTACAAATACCATTACTGTTTTATTTCCGATATGTTGATGACATCACATTCTTGCACTTCCATCGGATATGATCAATAGTACACTGAGCATTTTCAATTGTTTACACAAGATTATGGAGATTGGTGTTAAAGATGGAATATGTTTTCTTGATACAACAATTATCATTAACAATCAAAGAATCATTTTTAATACATATCATAAAGCAATATTTTCTGGCAAGTTCCTCAATTTCTATTCGAATCACCCTCTCTGTCACAAAAGAGATACAATTATTAGTTTTTTTAGACAAAATATTCTATCTGTCACCCTTGCTTTCAATAAAAAAATTTGATCGACGCAATTCACATTTTTCTTGAAAATGATTATCTTTTTTTTTATTTTTTCCACAATAGAAAAAAGAAATTAAAATTTCATACATTGAATAAAAATACTACACATAATTTATAAATTAAAGAAAAATATTTTATTCCCTATGTACATTCCATCTCAGAAAAATTTTCTATCTCTAATATTGCAAACTAGCTTTCACCATTATCAATACCTTAAATTTTATTAAGAGAGATAAGGATAAGTTAGAATTGCTTTCGAATCAAAATGTTGTATATAGGATCTCATGTGATGATTGTGGCACCAGCTATATTGGCCAAATAAAGAGAAAACTAAGTACTACATTACACACATTTTGGATATCAATAAAAAGACAGGTTCTCCATCTATTATATTCGATTATCACATTAACTTTAATCATAATTTCAGATGGAATGATGTGAAGATATTTTAGATAGTGAGTCTTCTTATAATAAAAGATTGGTATCTGAAATAATTAAAAGATAGAGATAAGGTTTAAACAAACAAAAATGATACTGAATCGCTGCCAGAATCCTACTTACAAATCATACAATTCCTTTCTCCCTCATAATTATCTTCTTTTCTTTCTATATGTCCCTTCTTTATGTTCCTTTTATCCCCTTTCTTTAATCTTACCTCTCACTATTATCTACATCTATAACATTAACTTTACTTTCCTTCTCTGAAAGTCATTTTAAATTTATTTATCTAATAACGTCGAAGATAAGACATCGATCTTTCTTTCATCACACTATCTATTGTTATTGTACTTTATTCATATTATTTAATTTTATTAGACTCTCAACTACAATTATGAAAGGTATTTTTCTTATTTAATTTTAACAAGTATTTAATTATTTTACTTGAATAAATAGATTTACATTGTATATTTTTAACTTTCACTTATATCAATATTGTATTGTCTCATCAGATTATATTTTTCTGTCGTTGTTATAATCTTACATTATTATATTTATAACTGTAATACATTATATTTCATTCTGGATACCAATATATAATCACACTTTGACGTTCTTTTGCTACAATTTTACAAGACAAAGATTCTTTAATTATTATGTGGCGACTCGCCACCAGAGAGGTCCAACGGGACTCGCTCGGATTCGCGTGAGCAGCCACGCGAATTCCCTTTAAATAGAACATCAATCTAAAATTCATTCCAAGCGTCTAAGGCAGGGCCCACACTACATCACCTTACTGATGAATCTAGTAGTATGGGAGATACCGAGACGAAACGCCGCGTCGATCATAAGGTCTTCGAATCAAGACCTCCTTAATGAACACAATATCATTTCCATACAGACATCTACAGTTGATACCAACAGATGTCTTGACATTGCGAAGTATATTTTCATTTGCCATCGACCGAGTCCAGAGTAAGTTTACTTTACTTTTTTGACAAATTCTAATGTATATATTTTATGTATGTTACTATTCAGTTTAACTAACAAGACGAAGATCCTTCTTAATTTATTGATGTCAACAATTATATAGTTATTCAATGCGAAGTATATTTTCAATTTTCGATCGACTTTATATTATGTTTTTTTACGTTTAGATAAAATTTCTGGCTCGTAGCCTTTTTTCTTTTAACTTGGTTTTTAAATTATTGAGCCACTATATTACTATATAATTGTAATAATAATAATAATTTGTTTCTGAAGATGGCTAAAAAAAGTCGAAACATAAGCGGGTTATTTAATAAAGAGTTTTGTGTTGTATTCACATTGTTTTGCGCAACAATTATCGCGCCTGACTTCTATTGCCCTATTTTACTCAATTTCTTTGTGATTATTAAGGAGTCTTTACAAATCAACTTATGATTATTTAGTTTATTTGGTATGGAATTTAACTTGGTGCCAGTTTTGTTGATATCAAATATTTTATACGAATGATATATTAGAGTTAAGTAAATAAAAAGATAGATAGACTATTTGAGTTTTATTTTTTAATTTGATAGAATTTATATTGATTAAGAATGTAATCTGGGTTATGTATCTGGGTTTTAATTTTTCATTTAATATATTAATTTTTTCCGAGGAGTAATTTTTGACAGAGAATTAAAGTTGTTATTACTTTTCCAACTTGGGTTGGAATAAGAAGATTCTTAAATAATAATATCCTTAAAGAATAATTAAAAACTACTTATTTAGGTTGGACTTAAGCTTTATTCGAGAAGCACGTATATTTTTAGTGCCGGTTTTTATCTTTTTTAAAAAGTAAGTTGTACTACAATAACATTTCGTAATGATGAACGTCTTCCTATAAACAGTTTACTTAACCTCAAGAAATAGATTTTCTTGTATTCGAGAGGATCTTAAATTGACGTTATATTAAATATGTAAACGTATCATAATATTCGCAAATTAGATTTCTAATATTAAATTCGCTAATTATGCAATATAAGGGACTATCCTCCAATGATCTAGACCTTGACATATGTTATCAAGGTCATGAACCCAATCTTGAACAAATTTTAGCGTCGCTCGTTAAAAAGTTGTTAACAAAAAAAGTTCATGAAAAGTGGTTTCAAAGCAAAAAATTTGTATTTGTAAAGCAGAAAATATTTTATTATGTATAATTGACATTTTCCATTCTTTTTATATGGATAATAGTTTAAATCTAATATTTCGCGATACCGATTGTTGGAAAGCATACAGCTTAATCAATTCAATATATCAACAAAATCAATCAACAATAAATCATAATATTTTTTGTTCCAGACATAGGCGTTCATACTCAAAACATTGAATGTCTGTGGAGAGATATTCGCGGAATTATTTCTCGATAAATAATCTCATTTTGTCCATTACCTTGCAGAATTCATGCTTAAAAAAGCATTTGATACACAGAACGATTAGACTTTCTTTAATATAATGGCTAAAGAATGTCCAATATCTGAAACTATAAATACTGAATGAATCAAATAAACAAAAATATATTTAGCAAAAGTATTATTTATTTATCTTCACACTACATAGATTGTAATAAGATTCCATATATAAGTGTAGAAATTCGGACAAATTTTCTGCTCTAAAGACACAAAAATTATATATGAAATTATATAAGAAAATATGTTGCGCTATTAAAGCAGGGAATTTGTTTTATCGGAGCGCAATCGTGTCCAAAAATTAGGTTTTATTCATGAATTTTTTGTTAATAATTTTTTAAGGAACAACGAGCGACGGCTAAACTTTGTCCAAGATCACTCGGAGTCATGATCTTGACAACATATGATCAAGGTCATTGCAGGGTAACCCCTTATATTAATAATTAATACATAATTAATTTAAATTCTTACGCATTTAATAAAAAAAATGTAAATATCATTATATCTATACAGATTTAATGTTATTGTGAATATAGTATTTTTTTCTTTTTATGCAACTATCATTTCCGTTAACTTTTACATTTTCTCTTTCAAATAATATAAAATTATTTAATTTGAACGAGATAATGAAGAAGTGGCTTCCTTATATACATGATGAGAATGTTGAGATAGATGAATATTATCAGTAATCGAGCAGTTATTAAATAATGGAATTGCTATATGGATTTGTTAATGGCAATTACATCGCGTTACTAAATATTTAAGTTATGTTGGATTGATATAATATCGATTGAATATATCAACTAAATACAAGACTATGGTTAAAGTTAGATATTTAGAGTATGTATTTTAAATGCGATTGTTTCTAATTAGAACTATGATTGCGTGCCAATTATTTTCAGGTTTGTAAGTCAATTAATCTGAGATGCTAATAAAATTGCCCAAAATTAAATTAAAACCTATAAAGAATTTATTGCGAAAAATATTATCTAGGCAGGGAATTGAATTCGGATTTCACGTATACCATGCTAGTTGTCCTCAGAGATTAGCGTTCTCACAGATAAAAATATTTTTTGCAATAAGTTTGTTACTTCATTCGAACTAAATAATTTTATAATAATTTGAATAAAAAAGAATACTTTTAGAAGTACTCAAACATATGAAAACATTAGTAGAGGAAAGTAGCTTGAAGTATCTTTGGCAGACAAAATATATTGGATTCGATGTCTTATTATTAAAACACAAATTTTATATATAATTTTTGTTTTACAGTTGAAAATCTGTTTTCAAAGCAAAGAATTTGTGTTTTTAAAAACAGATACCTAATCAAAACAAATTCTCTGCTGTAAAAACAAAAATTAACAATATATAGAAAATATTTTATATTTTTGAAGCAAAAAATGTGTTTTAAAGAATTACAAAATTTGTGTAATTGAAGCAAAAAATACTTATTGTAGCCTCATTTACATGTTTTTATGTCCCTTTTTATCGGTATGAAAGATTTCTTAACCTGAATAATCGTCGATTTTAATGATTAGTATCTCAGTCCATGGGGCATGCAAACACTTTTTTTCAGATTCATTTATTTCATGCAAAAATGCATTGAACGAACCCAATTTTATCAACATTGGAGATAAAAATGCTAAACTCAACAATTATCTATTTATTATTACTGAGACGCTTAGACTGATTTTATTGATCCTGTTAATTGAACCAACCAAGACACTATTGTAATACAGATTGCAGCGCTCACTGATCACGTATATCAATTGCGCTCCTTGCGTAAAAAATGTCAAATGAGCACCAAAGGAATGCGCGGAATGTGGTCGACGATGACGACGTATCTGAATCTGAAAAGTTACAGACTTCCGGACTTTGCGTCACAATATCTCTGCTTATAGGATAGAGAAAAAAATAAAAGTGTGTAATACAATAATTTAATAAGCTATCGATTAAGTTTAACATAAAACTCGATCGGAATAACCGTTACTGAAATCCGATAATCTCGATCTTGCGCAATTCGCCGGCTCGTGAGTGATCGCAGTAGCCTAGTTTATACCGAACACATGATAAGCGTTAGTTTAAGTACCATATTCGTATTAAATTATTTGATATGCTTGATAAACGCTGGCGAATTAGTTTGGCCCAATACTTTTAAATCACGAATATCATACCAAGCTGATACACATATCAAATAGTATCAAAGAATCTCAGCATGCTGTAAACGTTTAGTTCGTTTCGGATCGTACATTAAAATTCGCCTGCTTTTAAGTTCAGAAATAAATACAATAATAGGGCATGTAGAAGTCTAAACCATAAATATTTTTTTATATATTAAAAATCATTATATTTTAATCAATTATAATTAAATTACGATATTACATGTTTCGACCTTTCCATTAGGCCCTCTTCAGATATATACTAAACGCAAGCCATAATCAAACAGTGTTATTAGACATGGAATATATTATATATTATAAACGTATGTTAGACTAGTTGAACGTTGCACAGAGGAACAGAAATTGCTCGCCAAAAGGAAGATCGATTGAAAAAATTTCTTGATATTCTAATAAAATTATAAATTTCATTAATTATCATAAAATAGAAAGCAAACAAATTGTCACCTCGATAGAACACTCACTATGCCAATATAATTCGATGATATGATACTTGTCAAAATTCTATTAGTCAATGATAATAAATAATATATAGCTATAGTAAGAAAGTAAAATCAACAGAGTCATAAACTATAAAATTGAATTTTTCGATAAATAAACATTAAATTAAATATAAAGATATAAAATCAATCCAGGAATAAAATAAAAAATGTATAACTGTTGCAACGGACAAACATTGATTAAAAGAAAAATAATACAAGTGTGATCTTGGCAACACAAAGACCTTGTTAGACTTTGTTTACAATCAGAATGTATGCTTTATGTAAACACTCAATATCAATTTGAAAATTAAGATTATTCTTTTGTTTTTTTAATATAAAGCATCTCATCAAAATTAACTACTTGTTATAATATGGTTCTTCATCAAGAACTTCAACATTATTCCAATCAAAATCATGTTCAAATTCTAATCTATGTTCAGTTATAACTGAATGGGAAGATGTGTTCCAACGTATATTTAATTCTGCTCTTGACGATTGATGGGCTCAGAGGAATGCATATAGATATAATTATAAATAGATATAATTATAAATTAATTATAAATTATAAATTAATTTTAATCATTAGATATCGTTTTACTTTTCACAAACATTTCGACAGACATAGCCTTAGATTTTGTCAATGACGACTGGAATTTTATATCGGATAAAAATGTAATTTAATTAAAAATGAGTTTCTGACTGCAGTTCGCTGACTGCAGTTTTAGATTCCACGTATTTTGATAATATTATTTACAAATAGAATTTTGGGGGCACGCCCAAATTTTGGGTTCTCCTTTGTCATCTATTATTGCTGACTTGGTAATGCAAAAATTAGAAAAGATAACATTCAGTATGTTTAATGATCATGTTCTTTTTAATTTTTGATGGACTTATGTGTTGCGATTCCATCATCTGAAGTTGTTAGTTTCTTGGAATGTTTTAATTCGTTCCACTTATGTCTTAAACTCATCCTCAAAGTTGGCGATAACTCACTAAATTTTCTAGATATTAAAATGAAGATTAAAGATAATCTTTTAACTTTTGACTGGTATCACAAACCTAATTTTTTTAGTAGATTTTTGAATTTTTTCTCTAACCATCTCATTATCTTAGAAAAAGGGTGTAATCATCAGTTTGATGGATAGAATTATCTTACTGTTAGACTCTGTTTTTTACATGAAAAATTTAACACTTATAATAAACATTTTACTAAATAATATTTATCTACTCAAATTTATCTTTAATACAATCAATAAGAAACTAAAAAGCATCAGTTAGAAATGCAGCGTTGATTGATTTAATAAGAATGATAATCTATTGATCGTTTCATCGTGGTTCACGTTTATTCCGCAGAAAATATTTAACAGAAAAATTTAATCAATTCAATAGGAATGATATTAAAGTCTCATTTTATAATTTGAATAAACTACAGAAATATATTAAAGTACATAAAGACCTCACTTTTCAAAAAAGTATGCAGTTTACAAGATTAATTGCAATAATTGTGATAATTGTGATAATTATGTATCATATGTTGGACAAAAGAAAGACAGCTAAAAACGCGAATCGCAGAGCATCAAAATCATATATGCTGAAATACAATCTTCCCGTTCATTATAAGCGAGCATTTTGAATAGTGTTGAAATTCTTAACCATGTTATAACAAGCGGTTAATTTCGGAGATGCTTTATATTAAAAAACAAAAACATAGCCTTAATCTTTAAACTGATACTAAGGATCTACATAAAGAGTACAATCCAATTGTCTAACAAGGTCTAACTTTGTGTTGCCAAGGTCACTAGTTTTGTATTGTTTTGTATTATTTTTCTTATAATCAGTGTTGTCCGTCGCAACAGTATACATTTTTAATTACCATTCCTGGACTGATATTATATTTTCATATTTAATTTAACGTTTATTTATTCAAGAATTCAATTTTTAGTAGTCATAATTTATGACTGTTGATTTTACTTTCTGACTACGGCTACATATTATTTATTATCACACTGACTAATGGAATTTTGAGTATCATCAAATTATATTAATATATTGGACATATTGGTGAGTGTTCTACCGAGATGACATATTTGCTTGCTTTTTATTTTATGATAATTAATTGTTGTAACCTTGGGTATAAGGATATCGGTAAGGGATTTGCCAAGGACGAGGTGAACAGAACAAGACTACTTAAATACATAAAGCAAACATTTTTAATTTAAATACTTGAATAATTTTACAAGATTTAAAACTTTAATTGCATTTAGGCATTTATTCGCGTCGATTTTGGATATTGATTTCACAATGTACGATTACGTATTGCGTTAACTTATTATTTCGGGCGATTTATAATTAGTATTAGACGCGTGAAGCTGTTGACGTACCGGCATAGTCTCGGGTAACAGCTAATAAGACTCTGTCCAGTACGTCACAGCATACGTTAATATACCTGCTCGAGTTGCTGATCTGGCTTGAATTTGGTCAGCTGTTCGAGCTGGTTTCGGTCATTGACTTTCCGAATGCGGTCATTGTTGACAATCGCATCCATATTTTCCAATTTGACGGACAATTACTTCCGTCTGTTTATAACTTGTGGAAAGCAGCTTTGGCGCGTTGCTTTCGCAAGATTACATTTTCGCAATTGAAGTACGCTGACTTTTCAAAGGTCAAGCTGGCCTGTAGATCAACTACCCTGCAATTGCTAAAAGAATCTATTGCTTAATCAATCTATTTGTTTATTATAGTTACCTATTAACATAAATTTATAATTTTATTAGAATATCAAGAAATTCTTTTCAATCGGTCTTCCAACTTTTTGATGAGCAATTTCCGTTCCTCTGTGCAACGTTCAACTGGTCTCACGATATACGTTTATATTGTATGTTTAGAACGGATGATTCTCATGCAGAGTGAAGAGATCCCTCACATGTGAATATGAAATGGGCGGACGGAGAGCAGAGTAAACCGGCATTGAGTAGACCAGACAGTCTTTTTTTACACGGGTTACAACACGAAAAAAGATAGTTTTTTTCAGAAATTACGCGCGCGATCAATCCTACATAGTGAGGGCTCGTCCGGGATACGATCGGCCCGCGTGTGATTTTCGAACGTATGAAACAGAGCAGATATAAGACGAAAACGTCGAGACGAAGACATTAGAACAAAGATGTCGAGACAAAGACACGGAGACGAAGATGCTAAGACGAAGACGCCAAGACGAAGATGTTAAGACGTCGAGACGAAGATATTAGCACAAAGACGCCGAGACGAAAATGTGGAGATGAAGACGCTAAAACGAAAACGCCAAAATGAAGACGTCAAGACAAAGACACTGAGACGAAGATGTCAAGACGAAGACGCGAAGACGAAGAGGGAGATGCCAAGACGAGAACGCCAAGAAATGAAGATGCTAAGACGAGGATACTAAGACGAGAAAGTAAAGACGGAAACATTGAGACATAAGAGCCGAAATATGTTAATCAATGAAAGTCGAATGAAATTCGGAGATTTACGACGAACTGCACCAAGATGGGCGGATAAAACGGCGAGCACGAGTCAAAAAATCGCCGCCATGTCTATAGACGAGTTAAAACGGAAATTCGAAGAATTGGAACGCGACATCGAGGAAAGTAAAGCAGTGCTAAAGGAGAGACTATGAGAGGCATTGACGAGAGAAGCTGAAGAGAATGATAATGACGACGGCAAAGAAAGTGATAGAGACAAAGGCGTTAGAGTCGACGCATTAACTATAACTCAATTGAAAGCACGTCTACGGAATTTGGGCCTTAAGGGGAATGGCGACAAAAAAAAACGTGCGAACGCGGCTTAAGGAAGCTCTCAATAAAGATAGCAATGAGGCCGAGAACGATGACAGTGACACGAAAAAAGAGGGCGCAAGAAAGCAAGTCGCATGACACGACGCGCGCGGACGAATCGGAAAGAAACGGCGCAGCCCCGATTTCAGAACATCGGCAGCCAATATTTACATTCAAAGATGTTGAAGACGCGCTCGAAACTTTCAGTGGAGACAACGGTGAAAATATAAGGCGATAGTTCAAGAACTTCGAAAAAATTGCTGATATGTAATTGGACTGAAGTACAGAGAATTACATTAAACGACTCCTGCGGGGATCCGCAAAAGTATTCGTCAGCTTCGAGGCTAAGGTAACTAGCTGGAAAAAGTTCAAGAAAAGTCTTACAAACGAATTTTTCAGGTCGCTTAATAGCAAACATGTTCACCAAAAGCTCATGCGATCCAAGAAGAAACAGAATGAGACGTTCCAAGTAGTATATGTGTACCGAATGTTGAAAATAGCTACGTAGATATCGAGCTTGATGTCCAGATACAAATACATAATAGACGGTGTATCAAACGATGAAACAAGTAAATCAATTCTATATAGCGCATCGATAATAAAAAAATTGATGCAAAGGCTACGGAAACTACGAAGGCTACGAAACACAGAAGGATAACATCAAATCAAAGACGACGAGATCAGTTGAATAATAATACTCCTAAGCAAACTAATCAAACACCAACAAGTGAAAACCCAAAGAGATGTTTCAACTGCGAAAATAAGGATCTGAGCGCAAGTTGTCTCAACAAAACAAAAGGAATGAAGTGTTTCAGGAGTTTCGGTCACGTTGACTAAGTGTACGAATGTCGATAAAGACGAAACCATTGGAGGCGCGAAAACTGCTCAGGTACGCGGTTAAATCAAATGATAAAAAAACATATAAGACGATTACGATTCGCGGCAAGAATGTGACGACGATTATCGACAGGAAGTGACTTACATTTGATTCGCCTTAGTTTATACAAATGATTAGACGCATCGGAGTTAGAGAAAATCTCAGTTCCATTTGACAGTGTTGGATCGACGAACAATCGCACATTAGGTCGGTTCAAAACAGATGTGACAGTGTTGGATCGACTTTTGACGGATTGACTTTTGCATTTACACTTAACGTAATTTTTGACGATCTCACGATCTCTTAGATCTGACGATCATTTCTTACGATCTAATAATTGGTGGTGAGCTATCAGATCATGCCGAAGTTAAGTTAAAGAAAAAACAGTTGACGCTTACTAAAATAGATGAGACAAGTGATGGACAACGGAATGAAAATCAGCTCAAGATCGAATCCGTAAATCTGGAAAGAAGTATTGAAAATAGATGGAAGAGAGAAAAGGAGAAAGCAGATGAAGTATTAGCATCGAGCATGTGACAAATCCAGAAGTTAAAGAAGAGTTACGTGAACTAATCATTAGTTATCAACCGATAGTTAGCAAGAGTACAGGAGTCAAAATGCATGTTGCCCTGGCGAACAACATCTCTGTTCAAAGTCCACGACGACTATCAGCTGAGCAGAAGGATATACAATGAGATTATACGGTTGGATAAGAGAAGGTATCGCGAGACCAAGCACGTCAGATTATGCTAGTCTGATTCGTTCTAATGACAAAGAAGAATGAAGAACCTAGATTATGTATGGACTATCGCAGGTTGAATCAAAAGATTCTCAGGGATAGATTTCCCTTGCCGTTGATCGAAGACTTTTTGGATAAACTTCAAGACGCAGTAATATTCAATATCCTTGAGCCTGGTAAATTTCTTCCCCGTCGAGGAGGAGAGTCAAATACATGTTGTTTATAGTGTCCGATGGACAATTTGAATTTTTCAGAGTCGACCTATCGAATTTCCCAGCAATTTTCCGGAGACATCAGAGATATCAGAGTGATACTCAGAGAGCTGATCACAGATGGGATAGTACTAGTTTACTTAGACATCTTAATAATTCCTGCAAAAGACGAAGAAGAAAATCTAAAGAAGCTAAGAAAAATATTAGCCATGGAGCCTCGAAGTAAACTGGAAAAAGTGTAAGTTACTAGTCAGGCAAGTTGAATTCCTAGGATTTAAGATTGCAGCAGAACAGATACAACCCTCTGATGAGAAAATTCAAGCAGTGGCACAATTTCCCAAACCCACAAAGCAATTGCAAAGTTTCTTGAGACTCACCAGTTTCGCAAGTTTGTACCACGATTGCCCTGATGGCAAAGTCTTTGATACAGTTGCTGGAAGGAAACAACAAATTCAAGTTGAAGCTTAAGAAACGGCATTTGAGCAGTTAAAACGTGTTCTAACAAAGGAATCCGTATTGAATCTGTATCGTGTTGGAGCAGAAACGGAGCTCCACACAGATGCTTGTACCATATGGAAGGACTAGCAGCCATTCTAATACAGAAAAATTCTGAAGATGAATTATTGCATTCAATTTATTACGCTAGCTGGGAGACGACAATAGTGGAAAGAAAATATATCAGCTATGAGTTGAAGATATTCGTTATTATAAAAGTTATTATAAAAATTCTGAAGAAGTTTCGAATTTATTTACTCGGAATGTCATTTAAAATCATGACAGATTGCAAAGTCTTCGCAATGACGATGAAGAAGAAAGACACTTGCCTACGTATAGCCTTCTGGGCACTCCTAACTGAAGAATTTCAATATACCATTCCTTGGACTTTATGAGATGAAGTCGTTGAAAAACCACCGACATCGTGCGGAAAGTAGGAGATCATGAGGGACTAACACGAGCACAGGAGCAGACTATAAAACCTAGCTGGTTCACCTAGCAAAGTAACGGAGACTAATAGTGACGAATCACCGATGACAAACACTCTTGATCCAGGAAGAATAATGGTACCGAGAGCGATATCAAGTGCAGGATGACTGAGTATAGGACAGGTGATCCTCATGCGGAGTGAGGAGATCCTGCATGCGTGAACATGGAAAGGGCGGGCAGATCGCGAGTGGAGGGCAGAGTAGAGTTGACTGGCATTGAGTTCGGACAGTCTTTTTTGATCACAAAAGAAGATAATTTCTTTTTGGAAATTACGTGCGCAATCAATCCTACACATAAATAAATTTTGCTTTCAAGATTTTATGCGAAAATCGCAATTGACACAACATTTAACACTGCAGTGCACAAAAGCAATAAAAGATGAAAAATCACGATTTGGATATTAATTTAGAAGATAACACAAAATCATTTTGTTATGAATTGTGTGAAGCAATGATGGTTATATGTGATGGGTATATGGTAAATATGTCTTGGCATGCATCGATAATAAAATAAAGAGTAATTTTCTGAAAAAATATATAAATCGAAAAATTCTTAATGAATCAATGCTTCAAAAAAATTATCTCAAAAAAATGTTACAATAGAAAAATTTTAAAAATTCGTGATAATATTGATAAAGATTATGTTTGGATTTCTGTAGATGAGACATAGATAATCTGATTGTTATAATTTATTATTAAACTAATAAGCTAATTTAATTATTGAAAAAATATGTGAAGATGAACCAGAAATTCCATATATACTTGCATGTAAATAATTGGAATAAACGAATCACGCAACTATTGCTCATTTATCAATACATCACTGTTGACATTATGGCCAAATGATAATGGAGAAAAAGTACTATTATTCATCACAGATGCAGCTGTATATACATAATGTACCATAAGTTTGGGAACACCCTACGTTTTATAAGAAAGCCATTACATGACAGCGATCTATACATGTTTTTGGTTTTAAATACTTCGTAAGACATCTAAATGACGATAAACATTTATCTAGAATACTTATAAACTTGTACATGCCGAAAATATGGCAATCATTTTACAGCATCAAAGATCAAAATTATATCAATCTGGAATTATATCAATATATAAGTAAAATAATAAAAAAAACATACCTAAAAATGTACTCAATTCAGAAACGAATAACATTAACCAAATAACATAAATAAATTTACATTAGAAATGTAAAGAATAATTTTTTATAAGAACATATCTTGTACATATAATGCATATTATTTTGCATATATTTCTTCATAGAAAATGCATATTAATATACGCATATTAATATTGCAGTATAACAATGTTAGATATAAGATCTTTCAATAGGAACGTTCGAAATTTGTTAGATCATAGTAACCATGTTGTTAAAATGACATCTGTCAAATTTGTTGTGAATTGTTTAGTAGTGTATGGCAAATCACCATGGAAGATCATAGTGTTGAGCAACATGTGCAAATCATAAAATTTTATTATCAAAATCAGTGCTCCGTTTGAGAAACGTTCCGCGCATTACGTGATTTTTATCTACAACCGTCCTATCGAATCGACTATTCGACGTTTGGTCAAATTCGAGTCAACCGGTTCGATAAATAATCAGCCAACACCAGTACGTCGCCGAAACGCAAGGTCTGCTGAAAACATCGCTGC
>Ga0157363_1002950_pt1 | contig 15182 bp, 13 predicted proteins | sample AttsexASBM1_FD_111477 | JGI IMG/M metagenome (GOLD analysis project Ga0157363, IMG submission 111477) | Fungus gardens microbial communities from leaf cutter ant in Ribeirão Preto, State of São Paulo, Brazil - Atta sexdens ASBM1 | ecosystem: Host-associated > Fungi > Mycelium > Unclassified ...
ATTCGAAATAAATTTCTCAAAATTTTTAAAAAAAAGAGAAAGCAAAAGAAAAAATAACGATAATAATTGACTGATTATGGTATAGGATTATTATTACAATATAGTTTCAATATTGCTTAGTAATTCAAAATTTAATATTAATAAATTTTTTCACGATAGATACAATAATATTTTAGCATTTTCCGGTGACAATCTATTTCGATTATCATTATAACCACCTAGAAACTTAAACTGTGCAAAATTAGTTGAAAAGAATAGAATTCTGCATCAATGATGCAAACTTTTAATTTAAAATTCTATTAATTTAAAATTCGGATACATATACATATTGTCGAGTATTAATAATATCCGGCTCTGATCGGATAGTAAAAAGTATCGAATACCGGATATCTTCCGGCGTATTCCTAATGAAAACTAGCTTAATTAAATTAATTTTTTTATTAATATATTTGTTGTCAGCACTACAAAATTAATAAGAATTTGTTGTTTTGGTTCAAGATACAATTTCAGTTAACTAATGTTATTCTCTCGCGAAAATTTAAGTATATTATAACGATTTACTTAAAGCAAATATCTCGCATGATTTGTCTAATCTATGGAATTGAAATAAAAATTATAGATCATTACACAAAATATATAACAATTTATATTATTATCATATGTATATAGAACATAATAATCTATATTACTAAATACGATAAGAAATGTAGTTTGTATGAGCGATAAGTTTCTTTAAATTTCCTTAGATGATCGGATCGAGGTATCTCGTAATTTGAAGTTCGCGCCTACTTGAGATGCTAACTTAGCCATAGTTTCAGGATCATCAGCGTGAAGTGATATGCGAATCATCAGATTGACGGTGAACGATTCGGATTCCGTATCATACACATAAAACTTTATATTTAATTTGAAGAATAGAGTATACTAAGAGTATACTAATAGAGTATACATAGAATAGAGTATACTTACATTCTAAAACATGAAAAATACATCGTAACGGCATTGGTACACATTTGTAGATTTATTCTTTTTAGTTGAACTTCTTTTGCAGAGTTTATCTTTTCTTTTTTTCTTTATAACATATAGACAAATTATAACGTATATTTTCTTTATATGTTATGTAATAATGTCTGTCCTTAAATAATAAATGAAAAAACGGACAATTAAGAGTCTAAATTCATTAATAATTGGCACGATTATATTAACATATATTTCTTAATTTCAAATTTGAAATTGAAACTTGTCTTATGGATAAGTTTACTGTTATTTTTATTTCCGTTAGAGTACGTAGATCTAAAACAATATCCTGATTGGCTCATCGACTTAAGTTCACGCTTTAAGGTTACTGTTACAGAAATTTTGTGCGGCAGCCCTTACTGTTTACATTTTACTGCTTAAGTTTTTCTTTTGTGTACTGTGTCTCTAGCCTGAAATAGATATAAGATGTCTTCCATATAGTGACACATGTCGACACAAAAATCGTTCTGTTTTTGTTATTCATAAAGTATGAGGAAAAATAGAACATTTATATCGATTTGTGTCACTAAATGGAAGGCATCCACAGCAAGAAATGCGTTTAAATCGACAAAACGGTTAATTTATTTCGCCGAGCAAATGAACATAATTGGTTGTTACTTACAGATCCAACTAATCATATTCAATCGCTCGGCGAGCGATTAAGCTAGCTTGTCCAATTTGAGCGCCCAATCAATCATCAATTATTCTTCTCACGTCGGATTGTGATTGGCCGATAATTTACGGCTTAAAGCTTACTACACCTATTATATTTCGGAATGATGAGCTACTGCACATATTTTTCGTAACAATAACCATAAAACGTCATGTCAATTAATTACAGTTTCAATGTCAATTAATAACAGTTAAGGGAATCCTAAAGCAAATTCTAAAACAAGTTTAGCGTCTGTATCGAATAATCATAATTTTTGTTTAATAATTACTTTTTTCCTCTTTTAGAAAATTCTTTTCCAGGATTACGCATTAATAAATGTCTGTGAAGTGAAGTTTATGCCGAGAATGACAAAAAATTTCGAAATTGAAACCTTAAGAAAAATTTTTTGTCGTTCTCAGAATAAACCTCATAGACACGTATTGATGTATACTTTAATCTTGGGGAAATCTTTCCAAATCTGTAAAAGAGGAAAAAAGTAATTGTTATACAAAAAATACGATTTTAATTTTGGAAAATCTTTTTTGTTAGGCCTTCAATCACAATTTCGTAAACTCAGGATTGTTTGTGCATGTCATACGCTTCCGGGGAAGATATCATTTGATACGTACGATCTAAAATTTCTGCACTAAGAGAATTATAACCTAAGGTGATAGTTGTCAGAGCTGAAATAAAGTGAACTTTTAAATTTTTCTCCAATTTTCTCGTCAAATTAGTATGGTCGGTGTTTTTTTTGTGTGTACTTTTATTCTGTAAAAAGATTTGGTGATCTATAAAGCCAATTCGAAGAAATTGGCAATCTGTAATTGTCGGTAATTCCTGTTGGTTTAAGATCCCTTTAAGAATTGTTAAAAATTTTCAACTCTGACTAATTTTTACGATATGTCTTAATCTAAAATACAAGAAATGTTTCAAAACGTTCTTACTTATTGGGAAGGATTATTTATCATAATCTAAAAAATTAACCAATCACAGTCGAATGAGAGGGAAATAATAATCGAATATAATTGATCAATTCTTATATTGGGTTATCCGGAAAGTTCGTGCCGACTAACATATATAATTTAATAAATGTATACTAAAATTTAAATTTTCTGCGTTTCAATTTTCCTTCAACATCGGCACAAACTTTCCGGACAACCCAATAGATATAGATTACGACATAAGTTAATATTTTTAGATATTTCAATAAAATCGTTCTTTCCATACAGATTAAACAAAGAATATGTCAATTACAAAGGATTAAATGATAATTCATTCACTCATCAAGTCGCACGAATTTCGATTAATTTTAATAAAAAGAATATAAAGAAAATCATCAAATACAGACAGCAATTTTCTTATTGTTTTGCTGTCAACAAATTTGCTATCAAAAATAATTAAAAAAGCTTTGTAGAAACAATTACGAATTATACCTATATCGAATTTATTTTAAAAGATACAAGGAGAACATAGGAGGAATAGTTTCTTTATAATCAAAATAAGATTTAATTAAGCGCGAATCAATAGCTGATAATTAAGATTGTATCTCCAATCAGCGTCTTCGATCAAGCAATAATAATGATTTCCTGGCAATAAACATATTTTGCTACTCCGCATTTCGCAAAATCGATCGTCGGACAAAATCGAGAATCGATCGAATCAATTAATTCCTCAATCATATCGGAATCTCTCCGAATGAGCGGCGTTTTCCCACGATAAGCCAGAAATGGGCGTAACGATGTACTCATTATAACACTTTCGTTACAACTTTCGGTATTTTATCGTGTGGCCGAGCGATCAAATGAAGCTGAGTGATCTGCCCGATTACTTTCCACCGGAAAACGTTTTAAAGGGCGGAAGAAGAGGTGGAAGGGGGGAGGGGGAGGGGGTAACGAAAGGGGTTGGGCAAAACGAGAAGGGGGTTATCGGGAGCGTTAATGCGCTGCCGGCATAGTAACGGGCTGGGAAAACGCGGCCGACGGTAATATCGTATACGCAAAAATTTTTTATAAGTTTTGATTTATAAACCGTTTGATGTGTGTATATCGCGCGTTGCGCGAACGAGCGGCATTTTATATACCGGGATGCATTACTAACGTTTTATGTGCACCCTCCGCCACCCCCGTTTCCCGCGCGCGGGTGGCCGCGCGCTCTTTGATCGACGGGAGAAAGAGAGAGAGAGAGAGAGGAGGAGGAGGAGGAGGAAGAGGAGGAGGAGGAGGAGGAGGCAGAGCTGATGGAAAAATGCGGCGTGCATAACTCGATTATAGACTGCACACACGTCGACGTATGCGCGAACGGCGTTTTTACGCATCCCCGACGACGGTGTCGGTGTGCGGCGACGGCGACCGGGATGAAAAAGGGGGTGAGACTGATATTATACCGGTACCGGTATCTGACGTCACGGTGAAAACACTCGTTTCATTTGCCCGCCGTAAATACCGGTCGGATTAAATCAATTAGCATCAATTTCGCATGAGGATCTTAATCGCCACCGCCGACGCCCTTTGACGCTTTTGAGGCTGGATTTGTTACAACGATCCGATCTTCTCTTTTTATTCGCATTTTTTTTTTATATATTTATACAGCGCGTCAAATTTATCTGCGCGCTGTCGATGCGAAACTCGTGGAAACCCTGGATATCAGAGGGAGGAGGGAGGAAGGGGAACGAAAAAAGCGTGCGGAAGTTCGAGTCTCGAGCGATGTAAATGTTTGAAGAGTTAATTGATGTAATTGAAAAATTGCGTTACTAGTGGAGCGTATATGTTTTAAAACACGCGTAATATTTTCAGAGTCAACGGGAAATTGAACGATACGCGCATTCTATAAAAGTATTTATTATAGAACCCCGTCTCGTGTATAAAAAATATATTTTTAATTTAATATTGCAGAAAATATGGCAGGATTACCGTAGTTTCAACATAGATTTTCAAGTTTCCATTTTTTTTTTAAATGAAACGTGATATCGGCTATCACTTTTCATTTATCTTTGCCCTCTCTCTGTTATACCGACATATTTTATGGACACTTCGTAGAGTAAGTTATTCGCAATTTGAAAAAACTGCTAAGCTTGTATCAGATTACGCATTGAAAATTGAGGATTGTAAATTGGAGATTAAAATTCGATTGATTAGAATAAAATGGATTAAAATATAAATTATTTTGATTAATTGCAATTCTTAATCTTTACTGCGTAATTTGATATGAGTTTTGTGATAATATTTGTCATTGTACACTATCAAAGGCGCGCAGTAATAATTTAATCCCCTGAATTAAATAACATTATAAATATTTTGTTACTTTTAATTTCTATGTGTGTTAAAATGTAAATCAATCCATTTCTTTGATTGAATTGCTTAGCTTCAAAGTAAATAATATCTATATTAACGCAATGTACGAATTTAAAAAAAGTAAATAACATATTATTATACATTTAAGTCAAATTTTATGTGAGTTTTCTTGAGTTAAATTATTTAACTCTATTATTTTTAATTAACGACAAAAGTAGTGACGATCTGAAGAAATAACTAAAAATAAACTTAAAATGAGTATAATTTGATATTATGAATGTAACAAGCATCCTTTAAGATTAGTTGTTCCATCTTCGGATAAATTGTGTGATTATTAATGATAATTTATCTAATGGATGAATAAAACAGTAAAAGCTGATTGTTCCATCTTCCGATAAACTATGTGATAACGTATCTACTGGATAAACAAAAGAATAAAAGAGTAAGAGTGTAAGAGAGTAAGAACAGTGAACTGAAGTTTACCGAAAGGTAAACGATGGAACAACCTAGCCTAAGAACATAAGAGAATAAGAGAGTGAGCTGAAGTTTGAATCGAAAGGTCAAACAATCCACCCTTAATCTCTCTCTTCTTTCATCGCATCTCCATTTTATCTTTATAAGTATTATTCCTTGTTTTACTTAACAACATATTACTCGCACTTTTTCCATCGTGCCACTCTCTTCTTTCATCGCATCTCCATTTTATCTTTATAAATATTATTCCTTGTTTTATTTAACAACACATTACTCGCACTTTTTCCATCGTGCCACTATATTGTATTCTTCATAAGTTATTTTAACGGTGTTGATATCAAGGTATTGATCCCATCTCGAAATTTCCTTGCTCTAGTTTAAGTTTCGTTACTCTTGTTCCTTTTTCTTTTCTGCTCTCACAATGTGCCGATACTCTCTCGAAAAGTATCGGAATAGAATCGGGATGCTTATCAATGATGCATTTAATGAAGGAAGGTCAATATATTTAATACTATATACTTTATAATAATACTATATACTTTACTTTTCTACGCACGACAAGTTTAAGAAAGGTATAAAGAAATGTAAAGAACGACGAGAAATATACTAGCCGTCATTGCCGGCGTTCGTGAACGTCACTGCAAAATAACGGACTAGCCTTTTAGAGTTTACCACTACCATCACCGCCGCCACCATCACCACCACCACTTCCGCAAAATTTATTAAATGATTTATTTGATGTTTGCCATGCCGCGCGCGTGTTACACACATGTGTGCGTGCGTATGTATAGGTGTGCGCGTATCGAGCGGGTGCCACACAACCACCCACACATCGGCCATCCTCTCTCACCCACCCCCGCTATCCCTTTCAGCCACCTCTGCGTATATACCCTATGTGCCGGCCTGCACCATCGGCAGGCGCAGCCGAGCGTCCGCCAATTATTCAGCAAATGTTATAATTGGCGCATTCCATTACGCGTAATGGATCGCACTTAGCGGCTGCCGGTGTGATTGGGGCTACAGAACCGTAGAGAGGGAGAGGGAGAGGGAGAAAGAGAGAGTGAGAGAGAGAGAGAGAGAGAGAGAGAGGGTGAGAGAGAGGATGATGCCCGGTTGGCAAGGAGGGTGAGTGGGGGGCAGAAGGAGGTGAGCCCAATCTCGATAATACGACCGTAGTGAAGGATACAACCCGACGCGTGCGAGATACTTGAAGATAGGGGTGTATCGTTCGAGATTGATTTGTTGCGAGCAACAAGATAGCGATTATCAATTTTCAAATAAGCCGATGTACTCGAATTTGGCTTGGTGAATATAATAAAATGTACATATGACCGGAATGAAATTATGTTTGCATGAATTATGTTTGCATGAATGTATAATCAGTTTGCACGACTATAAAGGTACTGTTCTCTTTGAGATCCTTAATTGATATTACTATCAAATGATTGTCGTTAATGAACACTTAAATAAACACTAATCTATACATAATGTTATTTATTAGCAACAAAATGGTAACAAAAAATAACAATTTTTCTAATTGTTGTTGAGTTTAGGACAATTATATCACTTTTTTTTGTTATAAAATAAAAAAAGTTGTTTACCAATGACAATCATTTAATAATAACATCGTTAAGGATTATAGAATAAAAGCCAAAAGAGAGAAAAGACAGATTTTATAAGGCTTTTAAAAAAGGTGCTTCATGCATTTGATCAAGCTTATAGAATTTATCACGTACATGGAACTCAATTTGATTTTTCTTACATTTTTAATTGACATAATGCGACTCGATTATTTTAGGGGTTTACCGCGCGCGCGACGGTTATTTGCTCTACTAACTCTAATAATATTCACATTCCCATATTCGTTACATCCAACGAGTTTATCAAGTATCTAATAATTCACATGATTTTATATAATAATATATAATAGTAATGAATATGCAGTATAGTAGTGAATTAACAAGTTTGCTAATTTTCTTCTTCACTCACATCGTCACATAATCGCGTAATTATAAGTATTCAATTATCCAATATCTCACCAACGTGAATTCTTCATATAACAAAAGTTTAAAATGAATCTCTCTCGCTTATTTTCAGTAACCTCGAAACGCAAATTTTTTTCGGAAAGTTTCATCTGGAAAAAAACAGTATCTTTTTTCTTGTACACAATTGGGAAATTTGTGATAATTTTAACACATTTCACGTGTCTCAAAAGGTTCACCAAATTTGATGTTAATTTATGTTAACTTTTTAATGTTAACACAAGATAAATATGTTAGGAAGTATAACGAAATATTATGTAAAAATTCATGTAAAATTAGATCAAAAGTTAACACAAAATATAACTCTGACACAATTTGTGGAAGCATATTTCTTCAGTAAAATTAATACTTAAAAAAATGTTAAAATAATACATTTTATATTCATTTACCTCAGAATTTACTTTTTAAAATACATATACGATCTTTATGTTAATTGTTCACTTACTAAATAGTGTTATTTTAGCACTAAGAAATGTTGAATATTAATCTAACACAAAATATTCAAGTAACACAATCACATTGTGTTAAACTAACATTTGAATATATTAAAAATACAAAACTTTTAACAAGGATCGGTTTTAACGCAAATATTTTTTTCTACCTTTTCTGCATAAGAGAAAATCTGAGCGAAATTAGTTTCGACAAACCCGAAACCATCTCTTTATGTCCCTCATCGATTCTCATCGTCGAGATAGATCTCTCGCGCTATAATAATATCCGCAATTAGAAACGTCACGCGAGTGATTCATGCGAGCGTACACATAGACACGCGCGTAACGCTATCACACGTATGCGACTAATCTTCGGTTACGCGGTTTCGTTCGATGAACGTAGATTGGATAGCGGGCCATCATTTACTCGGAAACACACGATGCAGGACGCGCGGCTGCGGTACGCGCGTTCGTACACCGTGACAATTATTAGGATGGCAATTACGGTGGCGGCGGCGATACATGCGCAAGCGAGACAACTATATCTATACGCTTTGCACACGGTCACATCACACACACGGCGCGCATACGTCCCGTATATATACACCGCGTGCATCCAGAGCGAGAAAATCTATCCGGATACCAGGAAACAGACTCAGGTGCGCTGTGCCGGCCGGTATTGAATTTATAATTCCATTAGGGACCGCGCCGCTCCCCGATCATTTTCGCGTCTTCGCCTTTCACGGCACCGACCGCCACGTGCCGATCGAACCGGTGCGATGCGATTCGTTCAGCATCTCGCACTATTTTCGGCATCGCTGCGCAAGTAGAATTCGAAAATTCCCCGATATCTCCAACGATATATTTTCCGCTACTTGATTCCTTCACTATGAGAGGAAAAAAATGGTTGCAAAAATGATTACCGTAATTTAACTATAATTTATAGTCATTTTTTGGGACAACTGCATATTCAGAGTTGTTTTAACTAGTGTGCCTAATGAATATAAAAAATTGTAATTGATCTTCAAATTGTATTTATTCAAAATTTTCATTAAAAAAATGTAATCGTATATTCATTTAAAATTTTGGGTTTCTCGAAAAATATTTATTTACACAAAACTATGAATTTAATGGGTATTCATATTCATTCAAACAAAATATAAACTGAAAACAAGCTCCAATAAACACAATCCAATAAACGTTACCCTTAATTATAATCGGCACTTTAATGACTTTAAGTAAAAAAAAAATGAATTTTATTTATTTTTGTCATTGTAATATTCAAATTTTATGAAGGAAACTTAAAAATTTTTTAGATAAAGTAATATATTTTTAATTTATAAATATCTATTTGATAGAACGCCATATATATTCCAATATAATTCCGATCACAGTAATGTCATAAACATGTTATAAGATGTCTTGGGCGCGTCATTCATTATCTGTGGACATTAAATTCCGAGATATATTATTTATTTCTAATAAAAACATCTTTGTTTAACCTATAGGTTAAACAAGGACGCCCATTGTATAGGTAGCGGACAAAGCGCGCGGTATAATCGTAGCCATTGTTTGTATAGATTTCTGTTTTCTCTTGCAGGCTTGCAAGCTATAATGTGCAGATAATATAGAATAAAAGTGAATGCAAAACGAAAATATTCGTAATCATATTCAAAAAATATTCATTCAAATGGAATGAAAAAGTATTTATTCATTTCTTGAATAAAAAAGAAGTATATTCGAATGAGCATTTTCATTCATTTTTTATTCATTTATTCGAATATTAGATGTATTCATCGGACACATTAGTTTTAACCATGCAAATATAGTTAATTGTACTATTAATAATAGTCACGCATTGCTTACAAATCTTTAGTTTTTTAAACATGGTTTTTAATTATTATTATTACATAAATAGTAATAAATTTAAGAAAATAGTTATAGTCTGTAATTGCAATTGCATTTACTGAATAAAAATTTATTTTATTTATCATTTATTTCATAATGTTTTATTATATTATCTTTGAAATTATCATAATTTATAGTACAATTTTTCATGTCTGAATCATATATAGATAAGATTATTATTATCAACATTATAACAGTAATAATTTTAAAAATGGAATGCTTAATTATTCTACCATGCAATTATAGTCATAAACAGAGCCATGTAAAAGGAGGTGTTGAAGGTGCACTGCAGGTTTTCAGTTCTCTGGAAGGGATTCGCAAAAAAAGAAAATAATTATTAATTTATATAATAAAAAATAATCTAAAAGAAAAATATTCTCAAATATAATCAAAGTTTTACGAATATACTTCACTCTATCTGTAATTGTGGCATGTGAAAGAAATTTTAATAAATTAAAATCATATTAATGCTCGTGTAATGTTTCCTATTGAAAATAAAATAACTAAAGATTGTAATATTGATTCTTTAATCAATAGTTGGGTAGAAAAGTTTTTGATTGATAAACTTCTAAAATTATATTTGTAAAATTTATAAAAATTTAATTATATTAAAGATAAAGTTTATAAAAATATTTATTATACTGTAAAGTTTATGTGTGTGCTGTAAAGTTTAGAAAAATTTTAATTATACTGCTTTATTATTTTCTAAACTTCTCAAAACTTTTTTAATACGAATTTTATAAACAGATAAGGTCCCATTTTCACCTTTACTAGAACTCCAAAAATTCTTTACACGGCTTTAATTGTTCATAAATAACAAAACACTTTTTTCTAAATGTTCTTTTGAATATTTTCTTCAATAATGTAATCATGATAAACAAAAGAGACTGCCAATGATTTAATAATAATTTGATTTAATAATAATTTGATTACATACTTCGAAAATTTTTGTTAAATTTAATACATTTTACGTTTTTTAAACGATCCATCAAATTTTAGCGTTATTTTAATTTTTTAAGAAACATAAATATTATGTAAAAGATTAATACAAAAATATAACACAAGTTATAAGTAAATTTGCATATTTATTTAGTAAAACTAACATTTATTATGTTAAATTAAGATTTCATTTATTTACCTTAGAATTACGTTTTAAAATACATTATTTTCACATTATTTGTTTGCTTATTCATAAAATATGTTATTTTAGTACTAATTGTAAGAAATGTTAACCAATAATAATTTAACATAAAGTATTCAAATAACAATCAACAAATAAAAATTATATTAAATTATGTTAAATTCATAGACATTTGAATATGTTAAAAATTCAACACAAAAATTTTAAAGATCGGTTTTAATAGAAATGCAAATATTTTTTACTCATATCTTTTATAATCGTATTTTTTTTTAATGATATTGCAATTAAATAACTTTTTTACTTCTCTTTATTCCAATTAAGCACAAAGTCTGATTTCTGTAAAATAATTATTTTCTGATATTCTCTATATTTATTGATTGAAGAAACTATATCTAAATTATCTTAATGTCAAAAACTTTATTGTAACACGCAATACATCAAGTTTTCTATGACATGTATTTTATACAGTTTGGAAATAAACTCTTTGTTCCTGCAATCAGGATGCAAAAGAAGATTATAGGAAACAAATTAGACTGACGGGATAAATGAGATCGATAGTAGTCGAATCGATATCGATACCGCTCCTAACAAGTACGCGGACACAATCCGGCGTCGGGGGATGAAACAGGGGCAGAGCGAGAGAACGAGTTTTTCCCGCGGGCGGGATTACGTCTATCCTGTATACGTTACACGTGAACCAGATATGTCGATCCGATCTCCCCGCCGGAGTCGAAAAGAGAACGAAGGAACGACCGCGAAGTGGATTCGAAAATTGAAAATCATTGCGGCTTCTGATCCCCTTAGTTTCGCCAGACAACCTCAATAAATTCTCCGCTCACCCTCGCCGCCCGTGGCTTTATTCTTTATAAGGCGTTATATCGGGGAGGATCCGAGAAAGGTCTCCCTTCCTTCGACTTTTTCTACCCGCGTCCTCCTCTTTGTCCGGCGGAGCCTTTGCATCTCTCATTTTAACGACGTATACGTTATTATCGTTACAAATTGTGTAAACGTTGATTATAATTTATATCATTCAAATTTTATCGAGAAGAGTGGTTGTATCGCTTCATTTTTTTACTTATAATACCAAGATAAATGATAGAACCATACATTAGGACAGAGAATAGTAAGCTAAAGAGGTCGGAGCATCGATGAATAAAACAATAGAAGGGAAATATATTTGTTATCCATTGAAAGCTTGCAAGAAAGTTTTCTCCCTTTTTTTTCATTTTGGAGCTTTAATCACGTTAAAACGTTTTCTTTTGAGAGAGAATAAGAGAGTCTGCGGAAAAGTTAAGAAAGATACTGGAGAGCTTTTAAGATGAAAATTGGAGCATCAATTTTTTAATATTCTCCTTCTTCTGTTAAAAAAATAATAGAAGTATGTGGTTAAACTATTCAGTATATTAGAAATAAACGCAAAGAAGATCTATCGACGTAATACGAATTATTATTACGATTTTGTTATTTTAATTTTGTTATTTTAATTATGTTATCACAAAGAACATTTTTCGATGATCGAACATGTCGAGGTACATATCATTAGTGTCATGCATGCAATGGTCCAAAGTGATCGAGAAGAAGATCGAGCCGTGTAATAAACAATTGTCTTCATTCATGACATCGTGCACGTAAAGTTGGCCTTATTTTTTTCTATCAGGCTGAAAGTGGCGACGCGACGGCGCAGCGAAGTCCAAGAAGAAAGAGTCGAGTGTAGAGATAGACACTCGATGGTAGCATATAATGCTGCTGGTGCTTCTGCTGTTGCTGCCGAGTCCTGGAACGCCACGTTTCTCAGCGGCTTTGACATGCAAATTGCCTGACAATGAATTTCGTAAAACCTTTTACCGCGGAGTGCGCGCTTCGGGGGTAACGCAGGGATGACGGGACGAGAGAGAGGTGAAACGGAGCACGCCCTCTTGCGCACGACCCTACGCATCGGCGGACGAAGGGGTGGAAAGAGAGATGGTATGGGAGAGAGACGCCAGACGACGTCGCGGTATTAATCACTGTCTACCGGCGTCAGGCAGCTTCAACCATCTTCTCTCTGTTAAGCGTGAATCTCGTGATGCTAGAAAATCAGTTATTCGTACCCGATTAAAACGAGCCCTTCCCCGCGCTTTTGGATTGAGATTGATCCCGGTATCGCGCAGCGAAATGACACTTAATTATCGATTGCAATAAAAATGAGAAGAAAAGAATAATCTCAATTTAGATATTGTATATATGTAGAAATATAAAGTCAACAATGAACAAAATTCCAGATGTCAAGTTTATTAAGATGACAATTTTTACTAACAAAGATAAGAGTACTGAAAACTTACGTTAAAAGTAAGTAAATATTAATATGGCTTGTAATATGTAACGTAATATGTAAAAATAAAATCAACATTGAACAAAGTTATACTGTTAATTATTTATGATGTCAAGTTATATGCAAAATTTGAAATGTTTTTTATTATTTCTAAAATAGATCGCCATTGTTTCTATTCAATATGTCGTTAATTTAACTAAAACAATAAAGTTAAACAATTTAATTTAAGAAAATATATTAAATTTGATTCAAATTTTAATTTATTATTTATTGAGTGCTTTAATATGAATGTTGTTTATTTTGAAACTAACCACAGAAATGGATTAATCTTCATTTCGAATACACATGAAGTTAAGAAAATTAAAAGTAACAAAATGTTATTTAATTCAAGAGATTGGATTATCTTCTACACTATTAGAGGGATTATTTCTTCAACAGTGTAGAAGATAATCCAATTTCTTTGAGTAATTTATTAACAAAATAATTTTTATTAACAAAAATAGTATGGATATTGTTTCCGCTATTTTTACCATCTTCGTTAGTTAAAAATTATTAGTTAAAAATATTAATAAACTAGTTGACTTGAATTTTATTTTATTAATTTATTCGTTGCATTGTATGCTTAACTACATTGCCTTCATTTTACATCGAGATCTGAGAAAAACTGTATACAAATTCAATTTTAAGATTACATGAAGTAATCTTACTTACGATGTTGATCTTCTAATTAACCGTTCAATATTTTTTGATGTTTAAATTAAACGAATAAAGGCTCTTCTCCTTTTCTGCATTAAATTTATTATTTTTTTCAAATATTTCTTGTGAATATCGATTGATATATTCTCGCACACATAAGGAATTCAATTCTATTCTTCTTTTCAATTCTATTCTTCTATTCAATTCTTTTCTTCTTCGATAAAGTATTACTTCGAATCTTAGCAGGAACCGTCTCTCGTGTCAACAGCTATTTTATTCGCATGGCCGCGAAGATCGTGTTCGCCGTAAAAGAGATACTCTGCGCGCGTTGTCTGAATTGTAAAGGACCACTAAGCGGCGGCGATGCGGGGGTGGAAAGACAGAGTATCCGCAAAATCCGCCCATTCCGTTCTGACGAGGAAGGAACTCGTATCCGGGGGTAGGGTATGTAGGATCAATCGGATTTTTCTGCGAACGCCAGTCTGTTCTCTGCACACAATGACGCGAAAACGACGGTACCGGCTCGTTGAATCCCGGCTAGCCGCGTAATGGGTATCGAGAGACATCGTTAAGCGTCGATCGCCTCTCCCAAAGTGGCCCGGCGCCTTGATTCACCCTCCCTTTCACCCCTTTCCTCACCCGGCGCTTTCTCGTCTTTCTATCTCGCGCTACGCTGGGCAAGGGTGCTGTAAGACTATGTCGGTGCGCGTTGGCTATAGATCGCGATGGAGTCCGCGGAGGTGGTGGTGAAGGTGGATAAGGAGGGGGGAGGGGGTGGAAGTGAGGACGGAGCGAGAGAAGGAAGAGAGGGGGGGGGGAGAAGTGGGAAGAGGAGGTTAAGGAAGGTAGATGCGTGGAAGCGGAGAGGAATAGGGGATAAACCATGATGTCGTTGATTAATACGGTTTACCAGTAAGTGTAACGGAGTGTGCAGAACACGCGCGTCCGCCACCCTCCTGTCCCCCCTACCCCTCTGCCACTTTTCCGTCTTCCAGCGGGGCCGATTTTCCTCTCTCTATCCACCATCTCCGTCTCCTTCACCACCACCATCTCCGCCACCGCCGCCGCCGCCGCCGCCGCTGCCGCCGCCGCCGCCACCGCCGACGGAGGCAGAAGAGCTCTGCCTCCCTTCCACCCCCAACGGAATTCGTTGCACCAACCGGGAGCCACGTGCCGATCAATGGCGTCTTGCCGCTGGTTGGTCGAGCCGGGAACAACCC
>Ga0157363_1002951_pt1 | contig 15178 bp, 11 predicted proteins | sample AttsexASBM1_FD_111477 | JGI IMG/M metagenome (GOLD analysis project Ga0157363, IMG submission 111477) | Fungus gardens microbial communities from leaf cutter ant in Ribeirão Preto, State of São Paulo, Brazil - Atta sexdens ASBM1 | ecosystem: Host-associated > Fungi > Mycelium > Unclassified ...
ACAAATTATCCTTATAAAACATTTAATATTTATGGCAATAATAACAGCGTATACGATAAGATAAAATGGCGAGATGATAATAGCTTATTTGCAGTGGATCTGGTATATTTCTTATCACTTTCACCAAAGAGGATGAGTATCTAGACGTCTGCCGCACGTCTACGAACGTGAATCATGAAATTTTAACTCTTCACCAATATATTTTCATGCTTTATACATGATAAGCGGCGTATAAAAGCGGGGTAAAGCAACAGCCGTTACTCATCGGATGAAGATAACATAATTACGCTTGCATGAACCAGCCGGCATAAATAACAAGTACATGCATTTATGGATATTGCGAATAAGGGAGACCGCGAACTAATCCGCATTACAATGCTGCGGGGAGGGGAGGGAAGAGAACATGGGATCGCGAGCGTTCATAAATCTGCGAACATGCGGATAAATTATCCGTTTGGTAATTCGCGCGTCGACGATTCGGCGCACGAAAAGAACGTATTAAATATAACGACCGCACGAGTAAGAAAGAGGTCCATACTGATCCTGGTCCATATTTAGCTGCAATGGAGATAAAAAGATACGCTTTTCATTTGATCAAAGCAAGGTTTTATCGAGTCTCATGACAATACGCAACAACGGAGAGAATGCCACATTCCTTTCCACTTCGTGAGTCGTAAATCCCAGACGGGAGTCTCGTAAACTTCCGGTTCCCAATAATTCGACGTTCTTCCCGCTGCTGGCTGTCTGTAATATTTTATTCACCGATACTTCATCGTTTCTGCGAAAGTGCCAAGCGGTAGTGGCCAGGTAGTAAATGTCAAAATGCTCGAGTAGCTTGCCCCGATGTAGTCTAAGCGTTGTGCGTGTCGCCGTGCGAGCTCCATTAGGCGAACGCACGCGAGAGAGGCAGCTCGAGAACGGGAGACTTGCTACCAGTAGTGCACCTTTGCACTAAGCAATATGCATTCGAACCAGTTGCACCGGGCTGGCGAGGTCGGGGTGAACGCCCAACGACTTTAAAGAGAGCAAAGCCGATGCGCCTCGCCCTGTCGGCTCTGCTTCTTGCATCGCCGTTGGCATAAGGGTGCGTTTACACCGATTCGCTAGTTAGATCCACTTCGATTTTGACGGATTACAGTTTGCAAAATTATATCATGTCCAAAAATTCAAAGTATAGAAATCCGCCGCGGAATCAATTTTGAAATTTTTTCATTAAAATAAACATCACAGAAATATTTATAGATTAAAATAAATCCATAGTAATTCAATTCTCATTTATTCTATTTATATAATATTTATGAATTGAGAAGAAAAACCGGATTTCTAATTGTTGCTGTTTAACTTTATTGCACTCGAGTAAAAACATTTCTGTATTACAGAATACGTACGTGTATATGCACATAATGCCCCAAAAAATGTATGTATATCTCGCGTTCTTTTACCTACAAAGATTTATTATCTCATTTTTAATTATTAATAAATCTATTTTTTATATAAAAAAAAACGTTATGATACACATATGTACATCATATTAATAGCTAACGCGAAATCATTTACCTCACTCACATAAGAGATAAACGAACTGTCAAGTTTCCAGGCAGGTGGCGATAAAGCGGATTATGGAGGACGTGTCGATGGATCGGGGCATTACGTACGGCCACACTTCGCGGCTGACTGGTCAGTGAGAATGCGCCTTAACGCGTTGCATCCGATTCATCTTCTGGAGGCCAGAGACACACATCGAGAACATGCGATACGATTCGCGGCGCATCCGGACCGATGGCGAGATTAATGGAAGATATCAGCGATGAGTGCGCGCTTTAATCAACGAAATTGGTGAGTGCATAAGGCCCACGATGAAGCACATTCCAGACAAACAGGAGGAAGAGGAGAATATCCGAGAGAGAGAAAGAGAGAGCATCGGAGGGAATGCGAGAGAAAGCGAAAACGATGCCGATATATACATTCTAAATACGATAACATGATATAAAAGATTAATAAGAGATCAGAAAACGTAAAAAATCTCCATTATTCGTTTAACATAATTGATAAATATATAATTGAAAATAGATATAACAAACAAGTATACTTTCAATTTTACGTTTTCCAACTCTTATTAGTCTTTTATGTCATGTTGTCGTATTTTGAACATTAAGAGTCCTGTTATTTTAAAGTTTTTAATATATATTCTACTCGAAAGATACAGCCACCAGCGTTTTTATGCGAATGTGTACTCTACAAAGTAAGGAAATACGAACGTGGAAAGCACGATGGCAAAGGTGGATAAGAATGTAAAGAAACGGACGCAATATAACGGTGTACGACGTTGATGATATCGGCAACCATGACGCCAACTTGCCGCAGATATTGGTGGAGGAAGGAAGAGAGATGAAATGACGATAGTCAGATTCAGGTACGCGAAAGGAGATAATGAGAGATGATAGCAGAAGTTGTATGAAACAGTTACTGTTGAATCAGCTGAGCGGAAGTTGCATATCGTTCTCTTTAATAAAATTTCGATTTTAAATTGGATCTCATAGGTGAAACGTCATGGCTATAAATATAATTCGTACGCACTCCTGTTATCCGTTAAAAAACTTAACGTCAGCCGTAAATCTTTTCCCAATGATACAGTTGTTCGAATGCAATGAACCGTAAACGTTTAAATCAAGAGCGACCTATTAGAGATCGATAGATTATTATTCGACAACCCGAGTCGTGAATGTAAGGCGGAAAATGCGAAGCAGGATGTCCATAGGTGTAGACTTCGTTACTATATCGGTTTAGTTGATAAAAACATGTTCTCTGATAACGTTGTGACTAGCAATGTTTTACCTGTTGACAATGAATGATAATTAAACTAATCAACGATTCGCTATTACAACATGAATTACATTACTAATTAGCAATTCAATCTCCTACCTACGTTATCTTGAAGCTTTTTACAATTATTATCTATGTTCATTACGTGTACGTCTCAGAATCAATTTAAGATCTAAAGTTAAGCTACTATATATATATATATTATAATTCGATAACAGTGTAAGTGAAAATTAAGATTTATTGCAATTTCATCATTATGGCTTATTAGAATTATTAAGAAATTCCAAGACCGTCAATGAATTCCTTTCCTTTGCATCGAAACGAAATTTCATAGCGTCCAGCAATGGAGCCGATCTAATTCCACACAAAGTCCCGGGGGAAGCAAATTCTTCAGGTCGCTTGATAGGCCCCTCGATAAACGCCCCGTGCTGCAGCCGTATAAAGATGCACGAGCACAGGTATGAAAAAAGATTCACTTTTCGGGCGTCGATAAACCTCGGTCCACCGCGCGCAACACGACATCGCGCGAGACAGAACGGGACGGGACGGGACGGGACGGAACGGGATGGGACGAGATGAGACGATGCGAGGCACTTCGCAAATCGACAGAAGCAAAAAGCGGCCGGGTCGAGTTATTTTCTTAAACACGTCTTAAATTCCAGCTAATAATTGAGCAGCTGAACGCCTGGGCGGGGATACTGGAATTATGCAAATCACGTCAGATCGGGATCGTGTCCCGAGGGCGCGATGTCCAAGAAGAAGGAGGGTGGAGAGTAGATGGCTCGGGAGGAGAATACAACAACGAGCGGAGCAGTGGAAAGAGACGAAGAGGAGGAGGAGGAGGAGGAGGAGATGAACCGAGCAGGGAAAAGAGGGAAGAAGAGATTCGAAGAAGCAAGATCTTGGTACGTATCAAAGAGAGAAAGAGTGCGTGCACGTACACATGTGCGTATATAGGTATATACGCGCGGAGGGAGACTCGCCCCATTGTGATTGCTATACCCACGGGCGGAATGTTCCTCCGGTGTGCCGTCTCATGCCGACCTGCAACCAAACCCGAGCGGACTCATCCTACTGTTCGCTCTCGTCCCAGCAACGGAGCAACAGGTTGCACAACCTTCCACCTGCCCTCTTGTTTGCCGCCCGCCATACATGCCATACACATACACACGTCGATGGTCGCACGCGGCCGTATATACTCTTCGTCAACTAAAGGAGAGAAAAAGCGAGAGGAAGAGAGGAGAGGGTGAGCTTAACCATGGGTAGCACAGTGTCCGAAAAGTGTACGAAAAGTGTTCGACAAGAATCACGAGAGAAAATAGAAAGAACCGCGCGGCTCGCTGCAATTTAAGAAAAAATTGTCAGCGTTTAGAAATACACAGAATAAAAAGAAGCATGTTTTTAATTAAAAGATAGTTTCTTCGATTTAACTTGAGAGCGTAAAAAAATTTATAGTGCAAGACAGCAAAATTGTTAAAATTGATGAGTACAACCTCACAGCACGTCCACATCTAGTGAATAAACCACGAACTATTTCAGAAACGACTCATAATCGCAAATCTTTCTTTGTCATGTGTTAGTTGCATTTCCCGGGGCTTTGATAAGCTTTGCTGCAATGTGCGACTATCGCGGTAATGACGCACAAAAATAAGCGACCTCGTGATAAAAACTTCGCGATAGCGGAACTATTTTGCACTTCTACGGCATTTCGATCGCGTTTTATTATCGGTTATTATCATAAAATTGGTAAGTCGCAGATACATATAACAACATTCATTCATATCGCATATATCCATTGAACGATGGTTAAATTACTCATTATTATTCAGAAAATTTTCGAAAATGATAAGTTAAGTTTTACGAAAATTTATTCAAAATGAAAGAAATAAATGCGCACAGAATGTAATCTTTTGACTACACTGAAAAAAGAATTTAATAGCTACCAAATGTTTAGTGAAATAATGCCAATTAAATGTTTGATTAATATAATATATATATAATTAAAAATTATTTTACTTTCGTAAATATTTAGCAAGTATTATTAAATGATAACCTAACCGTTTAATAACACTTACTAAATATTTAGGAAAGTAAAATAATTTTTAATTATATCAATCGAACAATTAATTGGCATTATTTCACTAAACATTTGGTAGTTATTACCAAACTCTTTTTTCCTTACAGTATTCGGAGATCGACGGTTTTCCTCCAAGAGATCCCATTATCTTGCCGTAAAACAAATACCAAAACTAATACCAAAATTGTCGAAATTAAAACTATTTTATTTAAAAAAAAGATCTATCAAATCTGATCTTTTTGCCGAAGATAATCTTTCAAAAAAAATTAGATAAAAATTGCACACTTAAAAAAAGACCATTTTGAGGGGTTGAACCGGAAATTTTTTCCAAGAGATTTTTTTCAGAAAGCCGAAGTCTCCGACCGAAAATCAAAGAGATGGCAACCGTATATGTAATGCGCGATGTATCGCGAAGAGGAGGAACATGCGAGAAATCATCGTGGCCGCTAAGAAAAGCATGCGAGGTAACACACGGTTATGACGTTCCGCCCGAGTGCAGCCGATTTTTTGCGAGGCACCGAGGCATCGATGCACGACGAGGAACGTCACGGAGATGGTGACGGAAGTGCCATCCAGCTGGAGGGAGATAACGAGGAGGATAGACGATCATCGGCGACGAAACGAGATTTATTTTACAAGTAACGACCAAGAAGCCGGCTAAGAATGTGAAGCCGCCACCGAGCATCGCGAGTGCAGCCTCCCCAAGGAGGCCATGGAACCGTGCTTCTCGACCTTCGTTTTTCCCTTCTTTCTCACCTACGGCAGGAAGAGAGAAGAGATGGCGGACGAAGGGGACTCGCAACAAGATCGACGCACGACGCGGTACGCCGCGAAGGCGTGGTCGGTGGACAAGATCGCATCTTCTCGTGGAACGAAGACAGGCTTTAAAAAAAAGAATAAAGAGAGAGAGAGAGAGAAAGAGGGGAGAGGGGAATTAGAGAAGAGAGGTAGTATAAAAGAGAAAGACGAGAAACATCGGGCGCGAAAGAGCGGCCGTAGGACGATGGCATGAAAGCGATTCTGAAAATTGGGGCGAGAGGTATGCTACCTGTAGGCTCGCAATCGGGAGAAGCCCTAAAAAAGTATCAAAAGTCACGCTGAGCTGTTAAGAGAAGTGCAACAGCTCGTTTAGACCATACGCAGGTGCACACTTTACTGAGGTGATTTTGAATTCACTTATAAAATGTAAACGAGTTTGTAAGATAAAAAAGAACTCATGCCACTTGTTTCATTTCATTAAACGCCCTATACACGTAACTCTATTTGTTTTCCGCAACGGAAGTGGATTAAATAAAAATAGCCAAACGTCTCGTTCAACAAACTTGTGCGCGCAGCGACAGCTATTTCGGTATATTCTGAGCGACGCTTGGAAATATAGATCTGTTCTTTACAGATAGAAAAAAACATCATGATATCATCCAATATCTTATCAACTATATACTCGATGCCAAAAGTCACGCAGTCGTTTACCTTGACGCGTCGTATCGTATCGAGGAAGACGGGAGACGATCGAGGAGGATCAAGAAATCCGAGAGAAAAAAACGAAATGAACGAATAACGAGGAACATATACATATCCAAAGGAATGGACGTGCGAGGACGGACGTACCATCGCAATGTAGACATTATAGGTATCGTCGGCGTGCATACGACTGCGGACGTTTCGTGGCTGCGCCGTAAACGTGGCGCGATATCAAGCGGCGGAGCAGGGGTCAGAGATAAAAGGCTGAGATAAGAGTATACCTCGGACTCGCAGGTGAACCAAGTAAGCGAGTCCGATAACCGGCCCGCACTATCTTATCTGCTCACTACTTCGATACAGCGTGTGGTCGAGGCCGCGATAGAGCATCGAGCTGGATTCTAACGACCGGGTGTTCGCGCCCGTAAAGCCGCTCATAGAAAAGCTTAACGATCGCCGTATTGTTTCGCAAAGAGCAAAGATGACGGTCGCGAGATGGGATAAGAACGAAGACTAGAGGAACGCGTTGCCGCCGTCTCGTTAAGCATCAAGGCGTCCACCTCCGATCGACTGGATGATTATGAATGCGCACATTGAGCCGGAGCTCCGATGCCGACCTCGTGACGATCGATACGCGCCTCACCGATCGGCAGGCTTTGTTTGCAACGATTGTTTTCGTTTCGATCGGAAGCAGACATTCGATCGGCGAGATACGTTGCAGCATACGTTGCATGTCCAAGAATCAGATATGACGCGAGAACGCAAAAGCGTTCTCAGTATCTCAGAGGCACTCACGTGTTCGCAACACACCGCGTTCAAAGCTATATTTTTCTAACCGTTTGTTACATGCGATAACAAGCTGTTAAGAAGTGTCTGCGTTACGTAACTATTTTTTATGTTAAATATAGCACGGGTAACTTTCAGCTCCCCTTACAAAAGTCAATCATTACGGCTGTAATGTAATAAAGAGATATTAATTAAATTTTGATTGAAAATGCTTGAATAAATCAGAGTTTCTTATTAAACTCATTGTAATTCTATTATTGAGATCAGTCAGAATTTTAATTGATATGATCAGAATCTTCTAATTCTATTTTGATCTATTCTCACATTTTTGGATATTAACGATTGCAAACGATCGCAAATACGTTAGATACTCGTTTGAGTGTTTCAATCCGATGTAGAGTCTTGATTGGATCCGCACGTGCCTTCGTTTTGACGAAGGGACAATTCCGCGGCTCGTTACGATAAAGTGTCATTTTGCTAAAGCCTAATGGCACAATTCGTCTCTGTCAAACGCGATAGTTACCTCGAACCCGCGGAATAAGGTTGCGTCCGCACTAACATTTTCTTTTTATTTGCGTATATACGTAATATGTAATCATACCGTGATATTTCTAATGGCGGACTACGAGACTCCGTCATTTGCGGTTACGATTGACGTTCCAGTTACATCGTACGAGCGTTTCTATCTCGCTAGTATTAAACCCGTTTGTGATAAGAGCAAAACAAAGTGTATATGTATTGTCTGGAGGATATAATGTATAATTATAATATCTCATGTTTAACGAGATGTTAGCCGTAAGCATAATTCAATCAATGTAACATATCCCGTTTCTCGCCGTTTCTTTTTACGTATCTATATAAATAAAAATGTTTGTCAAAGTACAGAAAATACATAAATATTCCTTTAAAAATCCCCTTACACTCGATGATAAATTGAATAAAAACGTTTACGATAATCATTGTCTATTTCTCGAAATATCCAAATAACTTACAAATAACTGAATTTAAGCAGAATATATATGAATGAGTATAAATTAAACTTTTTAAACGTTTATAAAATATCTGAAGAAAAAAAAATGAAGGAAAATCATAAAATCGAACGAAATTGATAAGATCTTGACATTGATAAGATCAAAGTTGATCGTTTGGTCAAAGTTCGATTATAAAGAGCTGAACTTTTTCACGAGACTGTACTTGGCGTTCGCAGTCTCTATTTCAGCGTGAGTTCCGCTATCAGCAGTCTGTACTTCCGGTGGCCGCCGTCTCTGCACTTCTACGTAGAAACTCAAGGAGACTACGCGTACGGGATACACGTAATACTGAAATATTTAGTGTGTTTGTTCCTTTCGGCGATTTACGCATGCATTACGCGTTATGATGATTGATCAACGGATATGCATGATGAGAAACAGTTAAAAATAACTTGACACACGCAACGAATTCATAGAATGTGGCAGAAGAAAAGTGACACGACGAAAGGCGAATTAATACGTGATTTCCATAGAAGAGTCAATACTCGGCTATACTAATCTTGAAACTAAAAACTACGAGATAACGATTGTGTTCCTCAAGAAAAATCGCGACATTCCTCAAACGGCATAAATTTCCATCGAGACTTTCGAGAGTAAAACCAACTCGAAAAAACAAAGAACTATAGACATCGTATGTTATTATATTTTTCAATAATATCACATATATATTTATTATATTATAAGTAGATTTAAGCATTTTTTAAATATTAGAACTCGGAAGTCTCCATAAAAATAACCAATTTATGTTTCTGTCAAGATTAATTTCAATTTATTCTTTCTTTTATATATTTTTTTTAATTTTAATAATCAAAAAAATATCAAGAATAAGTTGAATTAAAGTTAAAATTTGATAGAAATGGAGGAATTAATTAAAGTTTCAATTTATGTCGCGAATATTACAAAATACTTGTATTTCTAAATTCGCATTCCGTATTTAGAGTAATCAACATGGCGATTCTTAATGTGATACATGCAACGAAATTCCGGCGATAAAAAACATGTAAACAAAGTCTTCAATAAATAATTCTTATATCAATTTTTTTAGAATTTAAATAAAACCAGGCGAAATCAATCAACGCTATCCCATGAGATATCAACGGCATAAATGATGATCACTCAGTGATTCAAAACATAATATCTATCTTCATAATCTTGCATATTATAAGATGCGTTCCACTTTTCAATTATTTCATCCTCTTGTTTAATGCTGATTCTATAATGAGCCTATAGTCGAAAACCTTAATTTTAATTCAATTGTGAAATTGATCAGTCGTATAGGACTATAGGTCAACTTCACCGATAAGACTTAGAACTACCGACTAATCGACTCATTATAAAATCAACATAACATTAGACGACACAAAGATGATACTCACAAACATTGCAAACATTAAATGGAGTGCAGCCAGTTTAGCTATAACCTCTTACCAAATCAACGTCGATACAGACGTCGCCGTCGTCGTTATTCCCCAGAAACGTCAAAGCTTGTCGAACGACGTGCTGGCCATTCCGGGGCGATCGTCACCCCTATCGATCCGATCTGTTCGTATACACGAGTCCAAGCACAGCTACCGAGCGCGAAGGATCACGTGATCCGTGGCAGTAGGCGCCGGTACGCGGGACGCGTAAAGACGCGCGCAAAGATGTACGGGTTTCGCGCGCGTATGACGATACGAGAACGCGCAGATTGCCACGAAATTCGCTATTGTCGTCGTCGACGGAGACGGAGACGACAGGTCCGACGTAAGCGAGGCAACGATTGTCGCAGTTGCACGCGCGAGATTGTACTGGCGATGGCGTGAAGAGCGTGTACGGAGCCGCGACGCGGCGCGCCGACGGCAACGGCGGATCGCGATTTCGAAGGTGCGCGTGGATAAGAACGTAACGCGCGACGCGCGACGCATGTGACGACAACCGTGCGCCGCGGCCGCGGCCGCGGCCGCGACCGATCATCGGCCCGTTGGCGCTGACGCGGCACGATGTATCACGTAGGTCGCAGCCGCGCCCGCGTAAACAAAGGCGTTACCGCGATTCCCGTGTCCTTCCGTCCGCCGCGCCGTCGACAGCCGGTTACTGCGAACCCTGCGATTTGCGATGCGTGCGCACTCGCGATCGCGAAATGGATTACCCGGAATTTCTGGTTATCATTGAGGTCTGTTCTTTTTCCACCCCAACTTCTTAACTAGTGTATACTTTAAGGGTATAATCCATACAGCTTATATGACCGCATAAACGTATGCGTAAAGAAAATTATCCAAGCATATTTCGGTAAGGACATACGTAAAATAAATAGGATAATTTTCTTTATGCATATGTTTATGTAAATTTGTGTAAATATACCCTACTTATTGCACTACTTCAAAATATAATATATTATAGTTTAGAATATATAATTATTCGAAAAACGGACTTGTCACACTTATTGAATTTCAACGCGATGCATAGTGAAATATTTGAAGAAAAAAAATAGCAAAAAAAGTGGCTTCTTTTTTCTTTTTCTTTAGTTAAGCTCCATTCCTGAGACTATATTGGCCAGTAACGATTTATCGTATAAAGTGAAGTAAAAAGTTATTAATTAATGATTTTTCCCAAAATTTTTTCTAAAAAATATCGCCCCTACCTCCTTCAAATATTGGATGTTTGCGCTTACAGCAAATTAATATATACCGCAAAAGTTGCACTTCAAGACGGATGAAGAGACCTTCATATTATGGACATCAAACAATAGTAATAGAAAATCCAGAGCTCGATCGAAGTTGACAACATTTTGCAAAAAATATTCTATAAAGGGACACCCATTCGTCCTAATTGAGTATCTATTCTCTAGGGAACTCGGCAAAAAAAAAACAATTTTGTTTTCATTCTTCTCTAAAGCCGGATTTACACATGACATGCAGAACGCGGTCGCAAAATTAAAATCTAATCTAACGTGTTTCAAATTGGCTGCATTTAGCAAAATGTTGCGCATAATAGTAATAGCATACTGGAAACAATCAATTAAATTTGAGTCTAAACGCACTTTCCTGCGTATAATAGCAATAACATACTAGAACAATCAATTAAATTTGGATCTTTGGAAATTCACTTTCCTACCGCGCATCTGCAAGAACATCTCATCTATTTTTATGACTGATTCAGTATCACTGATCAGTATTATCGACTGTGTAAAGTTACCTTTAGAATCTTATGCACTATACTATAATAGCATTTTCGACTGTAGCGAGTTTTGATCCGATCCAGGTTGATTTATGACACTACAATCTCTACTATTGAACATAACGTAACGTTAACAATAGCAAAGTATTAATCCAATCCAGGTCAATTCAAAACGCGCTGCAGTAAAAAATGCTATAAAGGTATGTTCATTTTCATCCTCAGCGTTAAAGCACGACTTATTTAAATAGAAGAATAATGTTCTTCATTTATACGAATGTTATTTCAATAGATTCTTTGAACAGACAATTGCCTCAATTATCTTGGCTCATTTAATGCTTATTTTCACCAATGTAAATTAAACTTTAATCTCGATTTAACTTATTCTTCATCTTTTTCTAATTTCTAAAACTAAAAAAAGATAAAAAGTAAACTGAATTGAGATTAAAGTTCATCTACATTGAATGTAAATTCTATTTCTATTTGAAGAACATTTAAGTTTCCATACCATATCATGTATCGATCCCACCGTACGATACCACGTATTAAATGAAAAGTAATTTTGTGTGTGTGTGTGTGTGTGTGTGTGTGTGTGTGTAATCTGTAATTATTTTCTTATTATTAAATCGTCAATTTTACTTCGCAAATTATTTGTAGTATTATCTAAACATGCGTGTTTCGAAAATAACAAACGTGAATAATACTCAGAGAATTTAATTGAAAAAATATTACAAATTCAGTAATAAAACTGTTATGTGCTATTATCGGATTTAATCTGTCTCAATTATGCAGCTTCTAATTAACAACATGCAATACCTTGATGAAAAAGTTCCCGGAATTCATTCAGAAAATTCAAAATACAAGTTTTATTCATCAAAAGCGCGCGCGCGACTCTTATCGTCAACTGAAATATCAAGGTTGAATAATGCTAAGCTAAAAAGTTAAAAAGTTAATTAATTTTAACTTCATTTAGTTACATTTTTAGACTCTTAACTTTTTAACTTTATATAATTATATTTTATCAGCAACTATTAATTTTTAATTTGATTTGTTAATGTTAAAAGTTAACATTAGGATTGGATAATTGGCATTATACGGATCTTATACTCGGATTATATCAGATTATATGCTTATACATTCGTGTCCGTCGGAAATGTATTTTTCTAATTTTAAATAATTTCAAATATTTCGTTTACATTTAAACAAAGAATAAAGAGGTTTGTAAGCAATCCGTCGTCATGATCTAAAATCATAATTTTCTCGAAAAATATAGAAGTGCAATTTACTACTTTACAAGGGTTATTTTTTAGTATTCCAAAATAATCAAAACTGATCAAAATCCGTAAAATACATATGCTTGTTAATTAAAAAAGTTAACTTGAAATCATGAAATAAAACAAATTTAACTTTTAACTTTTCAATTCCTTTTTTTCATTAATTTAACTTTTAATTCAATTAATGTCACTATAGATTAACTTTTATCTTAACTAAGTTAAATTTTCAAAGCTGTTAACTTTAACTTAGCTTAAAGTTAAAAGAAAAAATTAATTTACTCAACTCTGAGAAATATCAATAATTTCCGAAGATATCGCAAATATAGAAATATTTTCGTTAATTATCTTAGGTATAATCATCGCATTACAGCTGTACTAACAAGAATATTATTAATTTTGACACATCAATAATCGTTACTTTCGAATGATAGCCAGGATTAATGCATCTTATCGCGGTGAAAGGTAAAAGAATCGTGACTCTCATAATTCACGACTCTTCTTCGTCGATTACTACTATAGGTATACAATCAAGAGAATCAATAATCGATCAATAATCGAAGATGTTCGTCGATTGATTACAACCTCTCTTGATATAAGTTTAAATTCTTTAAATCATCACTACTAATGTTTAACATTTTACAAGGTGATAAGAGAGTAAAAAAATATATCTCCGCTATAAAAATGATATTTACGTAAATTATACTGCTCGACATGGATTTTAGACCACGAATTGGACAAAGCGATTCTTACTTTTTGTCGCTGAAAATGAATCCATAAATAAAATTTTATCACACGTTTTTAGAAAAATTAAACCTAAAAGTGCTCCAAAATGGCATTTTTTGTACTTTTGAACTAAAGTATCTCAAATACGTGATGTGATGGAACAATTTCATGTACAGATTCGCGGTTTTAATGACGAATGCTCTACAAAACGCAACAAATGCTTGCCACACTTATTTTTTTCATAGTCTAGAAAAAATTTAAACTTATCAAACATGCAGTATTATTCTCTATTACATGATACATAATATTCTTAAGTTTAAAGTTCAAGATTTCGTCGAATTCGAACTAAAATCATGTATAATGTAGTAAAATTTTGTACGGGAAACGTTATCAACACAACGGATACTGCACAGCGATAAGATGTTTATATCAGCTGGTTGCAGTCGCGATGTAACTGCTGATCCTTACAAAATACGATACTCTCTTGAGAGATGGAGGATTATCTTGAGAGCGACGTCTCGACGGAATTGCCGAACCACCAGCGAGACGCCGAGGAAATCGTCAAATATTCATACGATCTCAGCATCGCGTGCGCAAACGCGCGTCTAAATTATGGGCCGTTAGCTGAGATCTGAATTACTGGTTAACACCGATTGTCGTGTCAGGAACGCGGAGCACGGTGAATAAAAACGAGTCCGCCGCAAGTGTATCGCGGTAGTTAAGGCGTATCGAGCCACGAGAGGAGAGTGGTTAATCGCGCGGTGGTAACAACAGTATTGGTGGTGGTGATGGTGGCATAGCTATGGGCAGCCATGCGGAATGGTGGCAGAAACGACTTCCAGGTTTCGTATTCTGAAGGATAGAGGAGGATATAATAAAGCCTTTGATCGATAGCGTAGATAATTCGCTCAATTGAGGAAAACTAGATTGATCTTTGAAAATCTTGCGCTATCTCTTCTCGTCATTCTTGACAGTGTTATGAAGCTAAGCTTTATGTAATAGACAAAAACAGTGTTTTGCGCTGAATTCAATAAATATCTCATTATAAATGTTTATTTTTTAATAATACATGTATAATATGTACGATTTCCTCTCTCTGATTTTGCACAATATAAAAACGAAAAGAACATTTTTGTTAAGTATTTAAAAATTTAATTAGATATGTTATAGATTTGTGAAAATAATTTTGTAATGTTTTTAACTACCAAGTCAGAATTTGAAAAATCTGAATTTTAAACATTGACAGTATTCACTGATAATCTGAATACATATATAAATATGATTTCAATAATAATTACTTTAATAATTTATACATTCTTGTTAATTTATAATCCATCAATTCCCTGGAAAAAATACAAATCAGAGCGTAAGTCGAAAGTAAAGGGGAAGTAACAGAAGCGTAAGCAATTAACATTCTAAGGAGCGTAGAACAATGTTAATGAAGCATTAAATGTGCTATCTGCTATGAATTTATCAAAAATTTTTTATTCGACAAAAATGAACAGTTAAATAAATGTATAATATATACATGTAAAAATTGTGATGCGACGTATCACGTTAGTTACGATTTTTAACCCTTTTGTACCTCTTTTAAATTTCTTAAAAGAGATGCGTTTCATATGAAGACGATTTTGTAAGTTTTTGAGGGCTGATTCCAAATGAACTATCAACATTTAAATTTAGCAAATACTCTCTGTCTCTCTCTCTCTCTCTCTCTCTCTCTCACACACACACACACACACACACACACACACACACACACACACACACAGTTGTTCAACCTAAAATGTATTTAAAATGGAAAAAAATTCTTTGAATGACGAATTGTATGTTGCGCACACTTTAATTACATA
>Ga0157363_1002952_pt1 | contig 15176 bp, 11 predicted proteins | sample AttsexASBM1_FD_111477 | JGI IMG/M metagenome (GOLD analysis project Ga0157363, IMG submission 111477) | Fungus gardens microbial communities from leaf cutter ant in Ribeirão Preto, State of São Paulo, Brazil - Atta sexdens ASBM1 | ecosystem: Host-associated > Fungi > Mycelium > Unclassified ...
TCGACGCGGGATTCGTACGCTACCCGAAAGATGGGAGAAAGTAATGGCCAGCGATGGACAATACTTTGAATCATAAATATATAACCAGTTTTTTACAATAAAGCCTCGAATTTCGGAAAAAAACGGCGGAAGCAAAACAGTTAGTTGTACACCTAATATTTATGATGAAAATTATCCAATCACATTTTACGTGCGTTATGAGAGAAATGCGATTTTCTTTATGCATATGTTTATTGTGTGGTTATACAAGTCTATGTGGATATAAAAATCTTAAATGATCTTGAATGATAGTTATAAAGTCTATTCTATAGTAGACATAAACGTAGTTGTAAGTGACTGTAATTGTAAGAGCGCGTTCACACCTTGACGGAAAAATAGAAAGCGGAAAAACAGTGGCCAATTAGAATTTGCGCTGGTAGTAAGTGATACAAAAAGTGATTCGAAATTGTCTATTACTAGTGCGAGTTCTGATTGGCTGCTGCTCTTCCATTTTCCGCTTTTCCATCAAGATGTGAATGCGCCCTATGATGCCTTCTCGTGCAGCGGAATACATAACGTGGAACCAATCATATAGTAAGCGTTCCGCATCAATTAAAGATCGATCATTCTTATGCCTATTATACACTGGACGCGATGAGCGACGAACGATGAGCGATTTCCAATAAAGCTCTGCTTTGTTTCTTATATGATGACACAAAGCAAAGCTCTCATTGGATATCGCTCATCGCTCCAGTGAGCGATCATTTATCGCGTCCAGTGTGCAATAGGCATTACGAGAGTTCGTGTGAATTTCATTCTTGTGAATATTGAAGTGTTTAGACAGCTAATTGCTTTAATGACGCATTCTCTATTCCGCAGTCCGCAATCCTCTCTATTTCGCACCGTATAAGTCCTATTTCACCCTAATAGTATCTCGTCGATCGCTTTAGTTGGAAACTGTATATATTATACAATACATGATTTCTGAAGTTAAAATTCTTATTCTCTGTTCTCTGTTTCTTTTATTGTGCGGAGCCCCTTATTTTTCTTTCATTTTATGGAAAAGAAGAATTTTAATTAGTTGATTCGCTTATACATTAAGGTGCCTTTTTATGCTGACGCTCACTTTCAAAATAAGTCACATGAAAGAAATTGACGAATATCAAGCATCAATTTTGATCACTTGTTGAAAATGGGCATCGAGCATCAATGAAAAGGTACTTTTATGCGTAATTCCGGATCTACAATAGGTATTTTAAGCTTTAAGAAATGAATGAATCATAGTCTATTATTCTTCTCAAATTCGACTATATTGATCAATTTCTTACTTATGCAAAAGTCTGCTGTGGCTTCATACCGACGCTCGATGCTCATTTTCGGAATCAAAATAAGTCACGTGATAGAAATTGACGAATATCAAGTGTAAATTTTGATCACATGACTTATATTTTGATGCTAAAAATGAGTCTCAGTATGAAAAGACTTTAATCCATACACGGCTGTCATATATAACTGTGGTCAAAGGCTGCGGTTAAAGTCTCACTACAAATGCTTTGAAGCGTTTGATTGATCAATTAGAAAAAAGAATTTTCCAAATTAATCAATCAAAAATTGTTTTAAAGTAGAGTTCTATATATGAGAGAAGCGACATCGGCATCACGATTTCGGCATCATAATTGGTATTATCTGCCACCTAATTAAAACATCCATTGTATCCGGAGAGCTGTCATATGTTTCCTTTCTACAGCTGAACTGATACATACACATATCTAAAATAGGTATGTTAGGTATCTTTGTGTATTTGCGAAATACTTCCTGGCAAAATAGAAACATAATCATGTTACAAAAATACATAACGTTATTGTAATAATGCATTCAATAAAATTATAAAACTAATTGTATACAATATACCGTTTACTTTTTTGTGTAACATTTTTAATTGCATTATTTAATCGCTATATTATTCAACAAGAAAACACAAAAACATTAATACTTACTTAACCTCATTCTGACGGAGTTTATGATTCTTACAATGGAGTAAATTTTCATGGGAACTGGTGGTCAACTGGAAATGGGCTAAATATGGCTGAACATGTGCTAAAATAGTGGGAAATGAATGTCGCTTCTCTCATATATAGGACTCTACTTTAAAGCATTTGTCCCTTGAAGCATTTTTTTATTGTCTGTTAGTAAAAATTCTTTCTTCCAATTCATCAAAAATTTTGAAACATTGTAAAACTGTTATAAAATTCTTGAATATAATTGGTTTATATATTTAGATCCAATAAGAAACTAAGGGCAAGACTAATCATATCGAAGAATTTTCAACAGTTGCAAAGCTGCTTTCTCTGCTGAACGCAACCATTTGTAGCATCAAGTGGCACCTAAAAGTCGAATTTACATCGTGCACTTGATACACTAACTAATATAACTTTCTATTAAATTATTTTAATTTCAACGATGTTAATTCAAAGAATATTAGTACAATATGCAAAATGATTAATTAAATACACATCTCGTGTATATGTTTACACGTATCGCCGAAATTAAAATAATTCAATAGAAAGTTACTATTTAGTATCCGTATCAAGTGCACGATGTAAATTAAAGCCAAAGTCTCACTAGGGGTACGGGTCAACATGTTTTTTAATTGATCATTTTGTAAAATTCTTTCTTCTAATTGGTCCATCAAATGTTTCAAAACATTTGTAGCGAGACTTTGACCACAGCACAGCCTAGGAACCGGTCTCATCAACTCCGATTAATCTAATCGGTCGATTAAGTATCAATCGTGATTAGTCAATTCTGCTGAACAGCAAATGCAATTGGTCAGTTCCAATGTAACAATCAATCGATTGAGTTAATCGGAATTAGTGAGATCGGCCCATAATATATCATTTATTCTTATTTAACATTCGGTGAATAACAAGAATAAATGATGCATGCGCATCATTCACGCGTGAAACGAAATGTACTCTAGAAAGTGCTTTGAAGCGTTTGATGGAACCAAACCAATCAGACGAAAGAATTTTATTGACCAATCCAAAAACGCTTTAAAGCATTTGTCGTGCATTTCGTGACAGAGAGAAGGAGGGATACTGAAAGAGGAAGAGAAACAGAGAGAACAGAGATGCGAATGAAGCGATGCAGAAAATCATATATTTTGCGAGGAGTCCGGGTGACGTCACGAGGTACGGTTTATTTATAAAACTACCGACTGACGAAACGTTCGCACTTTGAGTCTACAGTCTACTCGTATGCATCTTGCACGTCATATATAAGTAAATTGCTGGAGACCGACGACGTGTTTCAATTCTCTTGCTGTTGCACTTGTCTTTATAGAGGAACCACGTAAGGCATTAAAAATCCTGGTGAATTTCACTGACAAGTGAAATTCGTCGGCAGTCACCCGGGCAAACGAGTCGCTAGCTTATAAATACGTCGAGGATTCATTCGTTAAATGGCTATTCCAAAATATATTTGATATATCTTATGTATGTGTTAAGTTTAGAGGCGTGCCAGAGAGCCGACGACTCCAATCTCCGAATTGTTGAGCTTTGTTTTACCTAACGATGTACTTTATTTTTGTGAGTGGATCGTGTCTACCAAGTACTTATTCGAAACGTTGACAGGTGCGACTTTGAAAGTGGTCAGTAGGCCGATCGAGCAGCATTTCCACGAATCCTGTCTCTGATCGTGTCAGTTCATTATAGTAATGTTGCGTCATGACTGATGATCCGATTCAGAATCACGTATCATCCTGTCAATTCTCTTTGCATGCATTCCTTGAAAAGTTAATTCAATAATTGCGTCGCAATGCGAAATGTATTATCAGTCTGTTTTTTTTCCTCCAATTGAACTTGCATAGTTTATTTTTTTTTCTTTTTTCTCTGCTTTAGAAAAAAAAAGAATAGTGCAAGAAATTCAGCTAATGCGTTTCTACTAATGCAAATTAAATTAAATTTTAGTTCAATTTGTTTAGTTCAAAATAAGTTGAACCGACATGGAAATTAATCTATATTGGTGAAGAATTAATTCTTTAAAATTGGAAGAAGATAATAAGTTAAACCAAGATTAAAGTTAATCTATGTTGATAGAGCTATCTCTATCTTATGTATCTCTACCTGTTTTTATGAATAGAATTGAGGTTAAAGTATCCTGTTGCATAGGCATTTTGTAGATAGGAAGCGCAATGCTTTCTTTGTCAGAAAAAGATAAGATTCCGACAGTTGGCAACAAGGAATTCCAATAAATACTTGATTTCCGTATATTTTCAAGATGTTGAAATATGGAGATTACATTGACATGTATATTCTATTATTGTTTTTAGGTATCTAAACGCAGGGGTAGAATAAGAGGCAAACATGAGTTTGCAGTGGACGCTCATAGCTGGTTTCCTCTATATTGAAGTTGCGATTGTCCTCCTCCTGGTGCTTCCAGTAGCCTCGCCGACCAGATGGCAAAAGTTCTTCAAGTCTCGGTTTTTGCAAAGCTTAAATAATCAAGCTTCTATTTATTTTGTGGTCTTGCTGGGGGTTCTGGTTCTCTTTCTATTGGATGCCATACGAGAGATGCGGAAATACTCCACGAGCTTAGATCACACAGATCATCATCAGTTGAATGTTGAAATGCAAGGTAGATTATACACAGTTTTTGACATATTCTGAAAATTTTTAAGAGATGATTTTTTTGAATTTTGAAATACTTGAGAATCACCCTTGACACTTTTGTATTTCACAACGTTCCTTTTTGTATATTATTTGAAATTTTGTATTCTTGTGACTCCTGATTATGCGCGAGCTACAAAATTATGTCACTATTCTGACATTTATATTAATACACTCTTTCCAGAAAATATGAGATTGTTTCGTGCACAGAGGAACTTCTACATATCCGGTTTTGCGCTGTTTCTGAGTTTGGTGATACGTCGTCTTGTTATCCTGATATCTACTCAAGCTTCTTTACTCGCACAAAACGAGGCAGCCATGCGACAGGCTCAGTCAGCAACTACCACAGCCAGAAGCTTATTGTCCCAGAGAACAATTGGAGAAAGTGCGCAGAATGATTCCAACGAGGCACACGATAAAGCTGTCTCAGAATTGAAAACTCAAATTAAGGAGTTGCAAGCGAAGAATCAGGAGCTCGAGAGTAATTTGACTAAAGAAAGAAAGGATAAAGAAGCAATAAAATCGCAGGCGGAATCACTCACGAAGGAATATGATCGTTTGACTAAGGAATATACAAAACTAACGCAATCGAATGGTGATAAGAAAACCGATTAAATAATTAAGGTTTACTCGTTTTTCTTTTTTTTTTTGTTTTTTAAACCATCATTTGCTCGTAAATCCTAAAATTTTGTTATGTTATATTATAATTTGTATTGCAAATTTAAACAAGAGTCACTTGATATTAAAACACATTTATATATATACTTTCGTTAAGAAGTTGTACACAAATATTATTACTATTGTATGGTGGTGTAATGTGCCTCGGAATATATTGTACATCCTCTTTCCAATTTTGTGCACTGCTTGTGTACAAGGCTTGCAACTCATCTTAATTCGTAATATATTATCGTTTAATTTTTTAGAGATAATTAATAATGTAATTCTAAGAATTTCATAAATTAAAGTTTTCGTTATATATTGCTTTGATTTCTTTTTGGAGGAGTGGTATAAATTTGAGTCTGTTCTTTTTGGCTGAACTTGCATAGTTTATTTTTTCTTTTTTCTTTTCGAACATGAAAAGAAAAAAGAAAGATGAAACATATAAGAAATTCAGCTAAAAAGAACAGATCTCTTGATGGCAGATGTGTCATCAATATCATTTTATACTGCACGAAAATAATTGATTACTGCACTCTATATACATTCGGCAAGTATTATAATGTATAAATAGGATATATATATATATATATATATATATATATATATATATACATGTTTACATACATGTTTTAGAAAATATATCACAAATGTACTTCCAATGACTTGCATTTGTAACGTTTTCTTGTTTTATATTTACCAATTTATATAAAATTATATATACTATATATATATATATATATTATATAAATGCTATGCTGTAGGCCTTTATTTGGGTCGTGCACCCTGGGTTATACTGTATATATTTTTTGATCTATAAATAGAACTATATATATATATATATATATAGAACCTCAAAATAAGTTGTTCAGGTTAGTCTTTATAATATACACTTTCCTGCATAATTACCAAATCGTTAGTCTAATAACAAAAATTTTATGCCACAAATTTTGTGGCATTATGAAACTCCATTGCTGATTAAATTTGGATAAATATTAATGAAAAAAATATTCTTTTTGTTTAATGCTCAACAATATTTATCTCGTACATGTATTTCATTTTGTTATAAATCACAATATATATTCATTTATTTTTTACATTTCTCCTCATGTACTCTTTGCTTTATACTATTTTTCATCAGCAAGAATTCTGCTGAGACAAGTATTTTAGGCATTACAGTTTGATATATAATTTATCTGTCAACTAAATGTCCTATTTTGAAGATGTCATGATCCATGAGACGCGCAAATAGAATGTATTACGAACGGGTTTCGATCATGCGTGTATGCACGTTCCAGACACAATTTGAAAATTCTTCCACCAAGTTTGAACATTTCAGAGTCTCCTTGGGATGGTCCTGGAAACACTTCAGAATTTTGTTACTGTTTTCTAAACACGGTTGTACTGTATTCTGAATATCTGTAATTTTTTGTCCTGTAATGATATATATATATGTATATATATATATATTTATATTAAATTGTAAAACTTATTTATGTCACATTGTATAAAAGTTTCATTTAGTTTTATCTTGAACTAAAGTATTGTATATATATTAGTATAATTTTTTTATTTAGTAATCAAAGTAGTAAATTATCCAGAAATTAATTTTATCTATGCATTAACATTTAAAATCTAAACATCTTAGGCTGACATTCATAGTTAAATATGGCTTGTTGAACATACTTTCTGCAGTAAACTATTACTTAGCTAAGTTTTAAGTCTTAAACTATAAGTAGTTGACCTATCATAGTCTATTATTTTTCTCACATTCGACTATGATTCTATTCTCAGCAGAAGCAGCAACTCGATCATATACATGGAGATCAAATTAGAGAATAAATTAAATTAAATATTGTAAAGAAATAAATCTAAACTCACCCTCAGACTTAGCGACAGAGGACTCGTTAGTTGCCTTCTTGTATTCTTCTTCTAAAACGCGATTGATCTTTTGGTAACCATCCTCGATATTTCGTAAACGCCTCTGCCAGTACTGATCTTGCCGTTTCAGTTCCTCTTCCATTTGCTGCTGCATTTGAAGAGCAGACATCGTCAACTCTGGATAATAATACACTGACTGCTCAGTTGTCGCTTCACTGGCGTGAGGCACCGTGGGAGGCACCGGGTGCTGGATCGATGCAGCGGATTTCTCATCCGGCAGTGACTTATGTGACTTTGATTTCTCCCCCTGAGCGAGACGCTGTACGATTGCGTTTGATACCTTGATCACTCCGACTTCCTCCTCGTTCGAGATGGTTAACTTACGGGCGCTCTGGCCGGAGCCCATCCTCGGGATTCTGATTTCTAATTTCAGTAGTCCTCCGCGAAATACCTCGTGATCTCGCTCGTCTGCAACAAACGATTAACGCCGATTTCATGTTTCATATCGCTACGTCAATGTCACTATCCAATGTCTTTTACGTGGCGAGCTTTATCCGTCGTGGTCCGATGACAGCGGGGCCAATTGTTTTTCCCAGTTTTTCGCTTCATCAAAGTGAAATTACATAAATCATAATTTCAAACCAGACAGCAGCCTTGAGGAACGAGCGATCATACCTGCCGCGGGATGCGGGATTCAGCTGTTACCTTATTCTGAAGCGCCTCTATGTCCACAAAATGTAGACATCGAACTACGTAGTCAATATCCCGTCGGTAATGTTCACGATTTTTTGGTTCTATAAGTTGACAGAATCGAGTTTTGGAATGCCCTTTAGAGGTCCTTGAAGAAGAATTGGAGAAGAAACTTTCTTTACATCATTTTGTTTCGTGGCACATTGCGACTATTAGGTTAGGTTTTTAAATAAACGAGGTTAGAGAAGCGAAGGTATCTTAAGATTTTGTCAGTTAATTCTTTACGATTTTTGGAGATAGAGTTGTAAATAATCACAGACAGAGAGAGATTTTTATTCAAGTGTTGTAAATTATAGTGTTGAAGAAGGATTCAAATTTTTATATCTAGAATACAATCTAGTGTGAAGATATTCTCTTCGCCTTCGAAGTTTAATTGGAGGAAAAAGACAGACATCCACGAAGAGAAGAGCACATGGAGCATATTTTATAAAATTTTCAGTTTTTTTTCAGTGATAAGTACATAAAATGGAGTACATTCAACAAACCTCTGAGGATGCAAAGAAAGGAATGATGTATGTATATGTACATGTAAAGTGTATCCTTTAAGATATTTATTTTATACAAATATATAGGGTATCCCATAAATTTTGGCCAATCGTTTTTGTGCAGATAGAGCGAACTAAACTGAGACGGAAAGTCCTCTTACCATTTTGCAATTTTCGCAATAGTTAACAAGATATTAATTACTAAAATTGCCAAATATTAAAAATTACTTAAAAATTGCCAAATATTGGCTTGAATAATTTTTTACTCAAATACTACAGAAAAACCGCAAGAGACAAAAATCATTTATTTCCTTTTCATAAAGTTCTGAGAATTTTTTCTGAATTTTTTAATATCATATTTTCTCATGTTGGTAAAAATAAGAAAATATAGTACTAAAAAGTGATAAAAAATTCTGAAAAAATTCTCAAAGTTCTATGAGAAGAAAATAAATGATTTAGTAATTATTTAGAATAATCCCTCTCCATCCCCCACCTTAAATCTTAATAAAAATACACTTATTCGATGTGTTTTCACTCAAAATGAAAAAATCTGGCAAAAACGCAGCAGTCGGTCTTGTAAATCAAATTATTAAATGTTAAAGTTGGAAACTTTAGAGATTAAGATATCTATTATCCCGATTCGATTGCAGCTTTATGTGTACAATCTGCATTAATTACATAAATTCACTCATGCTTTAAAAACACATTTACTGCTTTAAAAACACAAATTCACTGCTAAGGCAAAGAATTTGCGTTTGTAAAGCAGTGAATTTGTGTTTTTAAAACAGTGAATTTGTTTTTAAAGCAATGAATTTATGTTATTAAAGCAATGAATTTGTATTTTTAAAGCAGTGAATTTATGTAATTAATGCACAGAACATATACATAAAGCTGTATCGAATTGAAATGATAGATATCTTGATTTTTAGTCTCCAACTTTAACGCTTAATAACTCGATTCACCGACCGCCGCGTTTTTTTTGCCAGATTCTTTCATTTTCAATAAAAACACATTGAATAATGTATTTTTATTAAAATTTAAATAGGGGGTATTTTACATAAAAATGAATTTTCTGTGCAAAAATTAAAATAAACAATAATAAAGAGAAACAATCTCCAGTGACCTTGATCTTAATAAATGTTATTCAGGACATGATCTTGAACAATATTCAAGAGGTTTAGTCATCAATTGAACACCTTGCGTAATACTAATGTTGGCGATACTGTAATTTTCAATCCTTATAACTCGCAAAGTACTTAATGAAAATGAACTTAATTGTAGTATTTTGGAAAGCTTTCGAGATAAGCTACAAAAATATGTAATGAAAAAGGAAAGGTTCCATTTATGGCGTTGTCAAGGTCAAATAACTATTATCATTGAATGCGTCTTTTTAAGCCTTAGAATTTTTGTAAGAAACTTTTTTTTTTAAATGCATCATTTATGAGATATTTGGGTGTATCCTTTTGGCAAGTCCTGTATATATGATGCGCGCGCGTGTGTGTATGTGTGTGTGTATGCACATACATGGCATATTTTACAAGAAAATCTTCAGCATTTATATAATAGATATATAGTAGTAGTATACAATATAATAGTATACAATATAGTAATAGTAGAGTAAAAAAGCTTAGTAAACATAAGTGAAAAACTAAATTGATTCTGAAGTATAAAGAATTTTGTATGTAATACCATAACTGATTTATTGACAAGCTTTTACTATTGTATTGGAGACTCTATAATAAGCCATAAGTAATGAATTAGAAATCAGAAGCGAGAAATTGACATATCTATTATTCTTCTTACGTTCAACTGTGATTAGTTAATTTCTATCTTCTGCTTTATATATATATATATATATATATATATATATATATATATATAAAATAAAAATTAATCTTGCAATCAAATAAATATGACTTTTTCTTTCGTAGTCTCTGTTGCGAATGTGGGCTTCTCATCGAGCCGAATCCCGCCAATATGTGCGTAGGATGTCTACGTACTCATGTTGATATTACAGAGGGTATCCCTAAACAAGCGACTATACAATTTTGCAAGGGTTGTGAGAGGTATGATTTTTAAAAAGATTTCAAATGAATACGTATTAATTCGATTAAGTAATGTTGTATGTTTATATAACAGGTATCTTCAGCCACCTTCTGAATGGATTCACGCTGCTCTGGAATCCAGGGAACTTTTGTCACTGTGCTTGAAAAAATTAAAGGGATTGAACCGTGTAAAATTAGTAGACGCTTGTTTTATATGGACAGAACCACATTCTAAAAGATTGAAAGTAAGTTCTACATAGGTGATACAAGCAAAGTTGCTAGAGTTGCGTGTGACACTGAAATTACAAATAGATTTAAAACTTGATGGATTAATATTTGCAATATTAGATGAAAATCGGATGAGATTAAGGAATTTATCCGTCATATTGAATTTTGTTTTATTCATTTTTTTCTTTATAAAAATTATTGTTATAAAAATGTAATTTTTATAAAATGTTTTATTATTTATATACAACAAATTGCTTTTTTTCTAAGGAAAAACGTTTTCTGTATATATATTCTGTATATACATGATTTTTTAAATAAAAACGTGCAATTAAAACACTCAATAAATTATTATATATTACATTAAAATGTGCCTAATATTTAAATTTACTTTTAATTTTATTAGTTTATATGCGGTTTTTCAATTAATTTTTCGTTTAAATTTGTTCATAATTAAAAACATATTGCTTAATTTATTAAAAAAAAGTTTTCTGAAAACTTATTTTCAGAAATATAAATTATATCAATATGTATGTTAGTTAAATATATCAAAGGAATATTAAAAAGATTAAGATGAAGAAAAAAGTGGAATGTATATTTATGTCTCACTGTCCCTGTAAATATTAATTATAGTAATTATTGTCTTACATTAGTCTAACATTAATTAACTTAATTTTAAATGTTACATTTTATTTCCATTTTGTATCATATGTCATATTTCTTTTAGGTAAAACTAACTGTTCATGCAGAAGTAATCGGTGGAACAGTCCTGGAACAAGTATTTGTAGTCGAATACATCGTGAATCATCAAATGTGCGAAGATTGTCACCGTATGGAAGCTAAAGATTACTGGCGTGCATGCGTAAGTTTTCATGGTGCAAAGAGAATCTAAAAGAAATTCAAATATGTCGAACAATATTATACACAATTATATGGCTTTTATTTCATATTGTATTTCATATTGTTTTATAGGTGCAAGTCCGGCAGAGAGCAACAAATAAGAAAACTTTTTATTACTTAGAGCAATTGATATTGAAACATAAAGCACATGAGCACACACTGGGCATAAAACCTATTCATGGTAAATATTGCATTTTACGGAATTTTTTTATATTATACTATTGATATTTTTTTGATATTATACTATTGATATAAGATTTTTCAACCGGTATGCCATAAAAAGTTTCCAAGTGTGCCGTAAAAATTTTGGATTAAGTGAATAACAAACATAAAATGTTCTAACTTTACAGAGGGTTTGGACTTTTATTATGCAAACGAGGCTGCAGCTAGAAAAATGGTTGATTTTTTAATGACGGTCATGCCATGCCAGTATCAACATTCGAAAAGATTAATTTCACACGATTGTCACAGTAATTTATACAATTACAAGTTTACATTTTGGTAAATATACACAGCATATATTTGCGACGTATTTAGATTTTTAATGCCTTTATCGCACCATTTACAGCGTTGAAATTGTTCCGCTCTCCAAAGATAGCGTAGTTTGTCTATCACGGAAGTTGGCGCAACAATTAGGTGGCATTAATCCTATTTGTTTGGTATATCGAATTACAAATGCTGTACATCTTATAGATTTTTTATCGGGACAAAGTAAGCTATGATATAACATTAATTATTAATCTTAACGCTTATTTAATTAATGCTATCAATTATATGTTTCATTTAGTTGCTGAAGTTAGTTCGACTGTCTACTGGAGAAATAACTTCAATAGTATATGCGACCCAAAACAATTAACAGAATACACTGTGATGGATATTGAACCAATAAAATACAAAGATAGAAAAATTTTTCCAGGACAAGGAACTATTTCTAATAAAGTAAGTTTTTTTTCTGTATAAAATATTTCGACAATATGAAAAAGATATTTAATAAAAATGTAATTCATTCAAGAGATAAAAATTTTTAATAACTTTTTAATAAATTTTAAATTAAATACAATGTAAAGGCTCCAACGAATAAAATTCGAATTATCAAAACGTAGAAAAAGCTGGGGAGCCAAACTTGTTGTACTATACAAAACTAGTTTGCATACTATGTTTGCGTTCGGAGTACAAAAGTCTTAATATCTCGGTCTTTTACGAAAATTTTGAAATGTAACCGGTAGCGATAATTTAATCACATTGATGATTATCTACCTGATGTAAAAAGATCAAAACGTTTGTATGTATTTATAATTGTTATTCCGCAATGAACTTATAAATATTGTATAGCACGAACAATAAGCTTGGCTCCTCTTTATGTTTCGATAATTTGAATTTTAATAACTAATTTTTAAGCACATCATCGCGGACGCATGGCTAGTGAAAGCATCTGAATTAGGGATAAACGATAATCCAACTCACACACGTACACATTTAGGACATATACTTAAACCAGGTGATTCAGTACTTGGGTAAGTTTATGTAATTTACAATAAATTTATTGTACGTAATGTAGGAGGACTAAAAATAAATATTTGAAAATACTTGTGAACATCTGTACTACTTGTTTTTATAATAATAGGAGATTGGTCTACCATCTGTTTTTAATACAGATTCTATCTTTGTGGGAATAAAGTTATACATGTTTGAATAACAATTGCTACAGTGCTATCATATCCTTCTTTTAGCAGAGCATTCAATTTAAAGGATATTGGAAAAAAATTTTTGTTTCCCACTTTGCTCTTCAAAACTACAAATGAATCGATAATATTTAAATTAAACCAATAAATTGCATTGGCTAGGAAAGATAGCCTTATTAAAAAAAATAGAGTGAGATGCAAATCTCTTCCTTCAATATCACTTATATAAGCAATTGAAAGATGTTCTATTAAAAGAATAGTACAATATTCCATTGATAATTTATTTATTACAGCTTTTGAATTTATTTATTACAGCTATGCTCTGAAAGATAGTAATATTAACGACACCAATTTCGATAAACTAAATGAAGATTCAATACCTGATATCATATTGGTAAAGAAGTTTTACGGCCATAACAAGGCAGCTCGTCGCAAGGCACGAGTATGGAAGTTGAAACACATTACTGATGAAGTAGCCAGTATAAGTACAGAAAATAAGTATGTTTAAAACCGATGTAAAGTCTACAAATGTATACTGCACATTGTCTTACAATATCATTTTGCAGTGAATATAATGAATTCCTTGATGAGCTGGAAGAAGATCCGGAAATGAGACAGAACATCAATATATTTAGAGACGTTCAGAAGCACATTCCTGTTGACACTAGCGAAATAGACCCGAGCATTCCACAGATTACTCTCGAGGAAATGCTGGACGATCTTGTAATCGAAGATTGAAATACCTAAAGATTTTGAATAAAAGAGTACATAATTGTAAAAAATAATTTTGCACATATACCTGAGAAATGTACTCACGAACTTCTGTACGCATGCACATTATAGCACGTGTAAATTGATATAAATATGATATACAGAAAGATTGTTACGAAATCCCAATAGTATATTTTTATGTATCTAAAATAATAATTCAATTTATTGTCTTGCTGATATATTTTATGAATTATATATTATCAATAAAAATATAAAAAAAAATGAAACTAAATTGATGTGATTTTTACAGTTCTATTACATTTTAATGAAATTAAATATAGAAATAAATAATGGCTTAATACTTGTAACTATAATTAAAGAAGGAGCATACAACCAAAACGCAAGTTATTCGCGATATTATGTATTTAAAATTATTATTACAATTTAAATTCATATTGTAATGAATATGTATGAATAAGTTAATGAAATTAATTGTTCATCCATTAATCATTAACATCATTATTTGTTTGTGTTTAGATGATGATATTATCTTGTATTAATTAGATGATTACAGTATTAGTTATAATGATACAGCACGTAACATTAAAGACTGAGTAAATTTCTGTTACATAATTTATCAAGGCGAAATATTCTTATTTACTACAAATATTAAAACAATCTCGTGATAATGATAATGTTTTTCTTATTTGTTTTGTGTTGGTCATAATGTAATATATTGATTAATTATCTATCATCTCTATCACTCTTATATATTCAATCACAAAGCTATTTGAAAGCTATTTGAGAAGAAGTGGGGAAATTATCTTAAAGATATAATAATACTGACACTATATAACTGTTCAATAACTCTGCTAATACAGTGCTGCTACAGTGATCGAGTGATCAACATGCAGTTCTGCAGACTATTGTTTTTTGCACTTTTCTTAAAAGTTGCAAACAGCGACGTGACAAGCAAAACAAGTATGACAAACTATTAGATAAAATATTAGAATTCAAATAAAGAAACAGCACATTTTTTGTATATTTAATCTTAAAGATATATACATATATAATCTTTTAAATATACAATTTGCTGTTTATTTATGTATATTTATATATATATATATATATATATATATATATATATACACACACACACACACACACACACACACACACACACACACACAAACA
>Ga0157363_1002953_pt1 | contig 15172 bp, 17 predicted proteins | sample AttsexASBM1_FD_111477 | JGI IMG/M metagenome (GOLD analysis project Ga0157363, IMG submission 111477) | Fungus gardens microbial communities from leaf cutter ant in Ribeirão Preto, State of São Paulo, Brazil - Atta sexdens ASBM1 | ecosystem: Host-associated > Fungi > Mycelium > Unclassified ...
ATATATATATATATATATATATACATACTCTTACTACAGAAAACACAAATCCTGCAAATAAAATATTAAAAAATAAACTTTTTTTAGAAATAAAGAGAAAAGGAAAGAGAATAAGTAAATGTTTAAAACACATATGTACAATAACAACTTCAAAGCAATTTACAATTAGAAACACAACTTTTCCAACTTTTAGCGTAATAAAATAATTTTTGTGGCATGAAATGCCACTTGGGAAAATAGAAACATAGAATCATAGAAATAGTAAAACTAGATGACAGTAGCAGAATACAACTTCTTACGTATTGAAGTAAAGCAGATTAAAGGAAATTCGGACGATGACACCATCGTTGATAATTAAATTAATTCGATCCTGCCTAATGGAGCAGGATATCCAGCAAATGAGAATGGATTAAAATGAATTGAAATTTTTTTCTATCCGAATGCTCATTTTAAATAACGAATACTTTTTTTGATTTAATTGGATTCAATTGGACGCAATTGGATTGAAAAACTGCATTTCCTATTCAAAATTTTGAATTGAACAGTATTTACAATGCACAGAAAAAGCTAATATTATTTTTAGATCGAAAGGCATAGAAATATGCTCCATGCAATTCCTACAAACGAATAAAAATGCATTCAGGATTGAAAAGCATTCATTTTAACATTCGTGAATCAATGTTTCTGAAAATCTGAATCCATTTCAATTCATTTCAATTCTCATTTGCTGAGTATTTATTCTCACGTCAGTTTTGCGCAAAAGGACGATATGGGCGTATCCTGGCATTGCCGCGGCGCCGAAGCCGCAATTTGCAGATCCATAATAGACGGTGGAACGTCGTCGAGGTCACTCGACGATAGGGCGTTAGAAAGATTCAAAAAAAAAAGAAAAAGAGAAAGAACAAAAAAACGAGAGAGACGATAGGAATCTCTCCAAAGATCACACGCAGTCACGCAGATTCCTACGGGTAACGTTTTTCAGGATGTGCCGGACGAAGATGGGTTTGGAACAGGAATAGCAAGAATGACGTAAGCGCCCAATGTGCCACGCAGCCAGCGGCCAGCGCAAATACCTACACACGCATATGTTGTGCACGCACACAAACCCTGCGCTCGTTCACCCGCGTTAGTTCCTCGTTGTCGTGATGGCCAACATCGGTTGCAGTCACCACTGCAAATAATCACAGAAATCGACCTCGTGACGTTTTCTTTCGAGTTTCCTTCCCGTTCTGAAGAATTTCCATCCAAAGATACCGTCAACATAATTCATTACATTGCGAGAATACACGCAAAATGAATGTAAAGAATTTACCTGTTGGAATTAAAGTAAATTAATCATTCTATACATCGTTCAATTTTTCCTCTCATGTTAAGATGAAGAAGCATGATGTCCTAAAGATTAGATAATGCGAATCGGATCGAATAAAATTTGTCAGCATTTTCTTATACGATCCGAAGAAACTCGTGAATAAATATCATCAGGTGTTGCTTCCAGATTTACATCAAAATTATATTGCAGATTGAAGATTAATAAAGAATGTTGGGAACGAGCTCAAGGAAATTCTAGAAGACTTTGGAAGTGATTGAACGACTGGCAGGCGGCAAGTCACGTAAAGAAGAAACGTGCCTGGCATCCAAACTTGAAGCTTGCGTCGCACGCTGAGTAGTGCGCGGTGAAAATTACAATGACAGTATCTACGTTTAACAACGGTGAATTCAATTCTCTCACTTTGCATTGAAAAAATATATTTGGTTAAAAAAAAATGTTCTTACATTTTGTGCTAATGTCGATCATATGCGAAAAATAAGAAAGGAAACGATCGAATGAAAAACATGGCAAAATTCATCGATTTTAGAAATTTCCCTTAATTTTGTGTGAATAATTAATTGTTTGTAATCATGTTAATTGTTATATATCTACAATTAATTACGATTGTAGAATTAAATCTGAATTATCGAATATATATATATTGATGATAATTCAATGTTGAATTTGCAATGAACCTCGATTTTCAGCGACATTTCAAATACTACACCAGAGAATGCGTACTCTCGGTTATTAATAAACATAAAAATGGGAATTCGTTATGAAGAAGTATGCAGCTCCAGAAACACGTTTCAGTTGCATCCCACTCACACCGGAGGCTCGATTCAAGGTGATGCGCGGCTGATACGCAGAGTGCGGCCGGATGCACTGGCAATAATGTATCCGCTATCAAATGACTTTGTCCTTCGATACTAGTTCGCTTAGATTCACCTAGCGAAAGTCACGGGGACAGTCGCAGGCGTGATGGTATCGGCAACCTAATAAGAGAAACATGTTTTATTACAAGCAACCTTCTAGTTGCTCTGCAGTTCCTCAAGATCAACGTACGACCTCTACCGCGTTCGTGGGAGATCGACCAGACGCAAAGGAATTTTTATAGAGGTAAGGTGCAAGGAGACTATGGCGAGATATAATCGCGAAAAAAATAACTAGTATTAAAAGACAAAAGATTATTATCGAGCTCGAATTGCAGCATATTTGAAAATTTAAGAGTTAATAAAAAACTAGAAAGAAATACAATTTTAATAAATAAATCACTTAAATGTCAGAATTATAATATCAATGATTTCGAATTTTAACGATCTTTACGATCGCACGTACATGGATAAATATCAGTCGCAATCCAATTCATACATGTAGAAAGTTTTGCGTGGGCCAATCTGCGTGGGTGGACTGGCCTTCAAAGTTCCTTCGCTGAAAAAGACCAGGATCGTCAAACGCGTAGGCTTCCGGTGGGAGGACTAGATAAAAAGCATCTGCCATTATACATAACTGTATCTATCGATTTGCGAAGAAATTAATCTCATACGAGTGTCTCTACATTCTGTAAACTGTAATTATTCAATATATATTATACCTAATTATAGAATATCTTATAACTGATTTATATAAAAAAAAATATACGCGTAAAATTATTCATGCAAATAGAAAAGTTTAATGTAATCTTGCAGCTATTATATGAAATAACCGTAGCACATTAACATAAATAAAATATACATAACATGTCTTATTCTTATATTCATTATCAAATAGGGGAAATGGGAAGAATGTATTTTATTTTAAATTTAAATAATCCGTTCCTACTTTATTTGTTAGATCTGTTCCTATTTGCTTTTCTTTGCTCTTTTCGCTTCTCTTTCTCTTTAGCATCGTGGATACGTCTCTTCTTTCGCAAGAGCCAAATTTCTTTAGCTCTACCTTCTCGACCTTTCATCATACTCTGGTACAATTTACGGTGTTTCTTCTTAATCATCTTTTCTCTGAGACGATACTCTTGCTTCTCCAATCGAGCTTTCTCCCATGGATTTTCTTTCAAGATCTCACCAGTTTGTACCTTCATCTTCTTCTGCAAGTTTACAAATATTGATAACAAAAATCAATTTTCTTTAGATTATTTCAAAAGATAATATAAAAAAAAAACTGTAATAACAAAACCTTTTGTAACTGAGCTTGTTTCTTCATTTTCTCTTTTTCTTTTTCTTCATCAATCTGTACATCATTATCATCATTTTCTTCTTCCTCTTCCATTTCCTCGTCGCTTCCTGAACTCAAATCATTTTCAGTTTTCTCTTCTTCATTCTCGTTCTTGTCTTCTTTGTTTTCTTCTTCTTCTTCTTCTGAATCTGCTTCCACTACTCGAGATCAAATATAAAAAAATAAGTATAGAGAATTTTAATAATTTCAATATACTTATCCAAAATCAAAATCATACAATTGTTTAATTTATAATCGGGATCCATGAGAGCACGCTCTTCTGGAGGAATGTATGTTTGATCTTGTCGACCCTCTGTAAATGGTGAGAGATGAGGAGGAAGTACAGCACCCATTAAATATTTTTCTACAGGCAATAATTCTCTCGCATTCACACTGTCAAAAACCCACTGTGGCTGTACGTAATATCTGTAAATAAAAATTATATTAATAATTCAGAAATGTTATATACACGAAAGTAATAAATTAATATAAAACAGATGTAATACCTCGATATGTATTGTTTAATCATGCTTGGTCTATCTACAATCTGATGAGTTATTGTTTCGTCATTCTCATCAAAAGTAGCTCCGACAAACAGTAATTTATCCCAAGATACTTCTCCACCAAAGCAACGTAAAATAAATACTAAAGGCTCTCTAGGAACCTCTCTATTAATAAAAATTTTTATGCCTTTAAATAAATTTTTCAAGTTCCTTATTTTTTCAGCTTCTGCCTTAGCAGCTTCTATCTTGGCAGCATCTGTCTCCTAAAAAGCGTAATCAATAATGTATTTAGATTTTATATGTATAAAATCACCGCATATAAAATTAATTAAAACATTTTAAACTTACATTTGAAAATTGATCTATTTCAATATTGTCATCCTCAATTGTTGGAACTGAAGAATCCAAATTGACCAATGAAACGTTTAATGCACTTATTCTCTCTGAGACATATGTTTCTTCATCAACTAACGCTTTTTCAATATTCTCTGTATAAATAAATAATAATAAATATAATAAAATATTTAATTTTATATTTGAATTAAGTTTCATACTTCAAATAATAATATATCAATAATTTATATTAATGATCTTACTCACCAGAATTTATCAATTTGGGAGGATAATGTAAATTCAACGTATGATACAATCTGTAATTCACAAAACCAAGCATCACAATGTAAAATTCTACAAATATAGACATGACCTTAAAATCAACCTCATTTTTTGCTTGAGGTTCGAAACAAAAGTGATGTGGTACTATCCACGTTATCATTTGTCCTTTTATCTCTGCCTGATAGTAATATCCTTTAATGGATACAAATACTTTTCGCAGTGCTTTAGCAGCGATGACAGCATGAAGAAATTCAATTGTTAATCTCCTACACAATAATGACTGATCTCTCGGTATATGAGGTAATGATGGAAATGTACTGAATAAAAAGCAGAGAGTCAGACAATCATCTAAATCACGCATTGCATCTATGAATGTTGGATAACGCTCCTTGATTATATGATCTATCTTTAACGTAGGATGGTTACTCAAATATCTCTTTACTTTGGCAAAATCTTTCATTGCCTTTGCTTGTCCAATTTTTCTATTAAAAATCTAAAAATATATACTTATAAAGCATAATATAAATATTTGATTCCAATAATTTGTTATACCTTATATTCTCTTAATTTCCATATAATCGGTTCGTGCATCAAAAATTGAATATCCTTCTTGTGATATAAAGTTTTAATGCCGGGTACACCTTTTTGTGCTCTTTTACGGTTGCGTGGCTCCCTTGGATATATGCCTTTCAATATACATAATTTACGAAAATCATTCAGTGTTAATTGTAATTTTCTAAGAGCAGCTCTCCTCGTCATAAACTGCGTTCCCTCACCACTCTGATACTGTAAATTTAAAATACATCGATTTAATTTTTAAGAATGTCGTTCCATTAAATTTTCGTAAAAATTTTAGCATAACCTTGTCTACTCATAATAAAATATATTATATGAAATATTTAAAAATCCATTCACCTTTTTTTTACCTATTACAACCATCGTGATGTGTTTTGTATTTAATATCTAAATATTAAAAAAAAATACGTGCCGATACGAGCAAAATTTACAAAAAATTAACACCACGTGCAAAATGCTCCTAAAGAATATGAGAAGCAGTGTTGCCAAGGGATTTTTAAAAATTGTCCCAAAGGTACCATTAAAAAAAATCCCTATTAGTTATAGCGAATTCAATTCGATTGAATGTAGCACCCTGAGGCACTGATACACATTAACCGCAGTACACAAATGTAAAGAATATGTTTATAAATAAACCAGTTAAATCATGAAATAATACACTTTATTATGCTGTTAAATAAAACATGTATTTTACAATCGATATGTTTACATTTAACTTTTACCAGAGAGAAGCCTAAGAGCGGTCATGCCCAGGCTTTAACTGTTACTTTATTTTGAAGCGCCTCTATGTCCACAAAATGTTCAACTACGTAGTCCATGATCCGATCAGTAATGTCCATGATTTTTTGGTTGTATTCTTCGCTATATTCACGAATTTCGATCCGTTAGATAGACAAAGACGAATAATCAATCTGTTGACGCTTATAATAAGTTTTGTTACAAGACAAATACATTACTACATCCATTTTCTGACACTGTCAATAAAATTGTATCGTCAAAAGTGTTCATGTCTGTACTATTGGGTTATCCGGAAAGTTCGTGCCGATTTTTGGTAGGTGGCATAAGGATAGGTCTGAATATATCAGAATGATTGAAAACAAATGACATGCGTACATATCGTAAAAGATGGTACTTCAGGCATGCTTGGAAAAAAATTTGATTGCGATACGTTAATTTTTGTCAGTTTTATACGCCTTTGAAGATGGAAGAAAACAAAGTGCATTTTAGGCATTTAATGCTTTTCTTTTACCGAGAAGGTAAAAAAGCCACACAAGCGGCAAACAAGATATGCGCTGTTTATGGCGATGGTGCTATAGCTGAAAGAACTGTGCGGAAGTGGTTTGCTAGATTTAAAGCTGGTGATTTCAATCTTGAAGATCAAGAACGCCCAGGTAGGCCCTCCATCACAGATGAAGATCAGATTAAAACACTGATCGAGAATAACCCACGCTATACGACACGTAAATTAGCAGAAATGTTGAATATGTCAAAATCCACCATCCACAAGCATTTTGTGAAGCTTGGCTACATAAACCGTTTTGATGTATTAGTTCCCCACGATTTAACGGAGAAAAATCTGATGGATCGCATTTCCATTTGCGACTCGCTCTATAAACGCAACGAGAAGACACCATTTTTGAAGCAAGTAGTGACGGGGAATGAAAAATGGATCATTTACAATAATGTTGAGCGGAAAAGATCTTGGGGAAAGCGGAATGAACCACTTTTAACCACCCCAAAAACCGATCTTCATCCAAAGAAGGTCATGCTCTGTGTCTGGTGGGATTGGAAAGGGATCCTGTATTATGAGCTTTTACCAAACAACGAGACGATAAATTCAGAGAAATATTGTTCCCAATTAGACGAATTGAAGACAGCAATTGAACAAAAACGTCCAGAAATAGCGAATCAGAAGGGTGTTGTGTTTCATCAGGATAATGCACGGCCTCATGTGTCTTTGATAACTCGACAAAAGTTGTTGGAGCTCGGTTGGGATGTTCTACCCCATCCACCATATTCACCAGATCTCGCGCCCTCTGATTTTCACTTATTTCGATCATTACAAAATTCCCTTAATGGAAAAAGCTTCAACTCTTTGATCGAGATAAAAAATCACTTAGAAAAGTTTTTCGCTGAAAAACCTGAAAGATTCTGGAAGGACGGAATTTTCAAATTGCCTGAAAGATGGAGAAAGGTTGTAGAACAGAAAGGCACCTATATAATTTAATAAATGTATACTAAAATTTAAATCTGCGTTTCATTTTCCTTCAAAATCGGCACGAACTTTCCGGACAACCCAGTACATCCACAGGCTAGAAGCGTACTGTTATCCCTCCACATAACAATTTTTTCCCTCACTCTATATATATATATATATAACTAGTAGCTCTATTAAATTAAATCGTCATTTCATCAATATAATTTCTTATAATATATATATATATATATATATGTATACATTATATATAAATGTTTACAATTTCCATTTCTATACTCATACACAAAAAGCGATACATACAAGCAATTTTAGAGCAAGAAATATCTTTAAAAATAGAATTTCTTTAAATTGCAACATGATTTAAATTAAAATGTAAAACTTTTACGCTTGGGAAATAAATTAAAAAATTAATTTTTCTTTTTATTAGTAATGATATTTTTAACTGCGCACAGCACAAATATATACAAAATTAGCATATCATGATTCTAATCTTCTTCTGAGTCACCATCCTCGCTTTCGTCTTCCAGTTCCGGCATGGGAAAACGTAATAAAGCTGCTATCCCAGTTAATTGATCTAATTCTGAAAAGAAATTCATAATTTTATTTGAATACAAATAAATTTATTAGAACAATAAATAAATTTCTTTATTAAGCATTTTACATTTTTTTAAATTTCAGCTGAATCACTTGTATCGTTTATATTAATATAAGACTTACGTTCACCCGAAACATGTAAACTCGAAAATATTTTGACGTCGCCACCAGAGTCTTTCACATTTTCAACTAACTCAACGTATTCCTTTCTCTGTGCTATGTCTTGACATCTGAACATTTGGATTTGATAAAAGTACAAAAAAAATATTATAAAATAAAATTAATTATAAAATTAATATTGCAACAAATAACAAGCTTAAGAAAATCACCTGAATAATTTATCTGATATAAGCAGAGTTTCTACTGCTTGAGCAGCACTAGCTTTTTCAACATGCTTCTTGCCATAAAATGCTCTAGCAGGATCCATTTGAAGAGTATTGTAAAATACTTCTAAAGCTCTTACTTCTCCTGCTGCTTTGGTATCAGAAATTCGGGAGATTACAGCAGGATCGGCTAGAACCTCTGTTATAACACGATGAATTAGAATAAATATAAAGATAATAACACTTTTCAAATATTATATTCATTCAGATTTCATATACATCTATACCTTTTAATGAATGTTTAAAACCCGAACTAGCATGAACTAGCAAAAATTTACTTTTATTATCTAAAATAACTTTATTATCAGATTTAACAGCTTGTTGTATCATATAATCCATAAATTGATCTTTCACAAATCCAGGACTAGCAAGGATAACACATTTCACTAGATCAAAATTGATGTGCCTTAATATGCCTTGCATAATGCTCTCGTAAAAACGTGTTAAGCCCTAAATATATATATATATATCAAATTAAAAATTTTATTTAGGCTCATCTATACAAAACATTTTTAATATTGACATAACGTTTTTCAAACCTTTTCGTGTTGTGAAACGTTTCCTTTCCTTTTCCTTGGTATAACTTGATCGATTTTTGCACGGACTATTGTCATGTTGGAAGTTATCAAACAAATTTGTGCAATGCCTTCTTGCATAATAGCAGCGGCTACATCAGCATTCTAAAACAAAAGAGAGCATTATAGCCAAATATAAAATCTTTGTTTTGAAAAAGCATTAACCTGTGCAGGGTCGCATGCAGTATCAACTCTTTCCAAAGAAATAGAATCCCATTTAGCTTTAGTGATACTAAATTTCCGATTTTGTTCAACATCCAATGTGTGATATGCTCCTGTCTGTAAAATAAAAAAACAATTAAATATAATTATAAATAATTATCTGCTGATTTAATATTTAAAGCAATAGGTGTTAAATATGCAAATAAGTATATAGAAGAATAAAACATAAGATCCCATCATTGAAATCATTATGTTTGGATAATCCAAAATTTAAGAGAAACAAGTCTTCTAATACTTTAATAACGCAAATAATAATATAAATAAATATTTATTCAAAATTAAAAAATTAAAACAATTTACAATCTCAAACAAAAAGCAAATACAAAAATAACAAAGCTAAGTTGAATGAAATTGCTAATAAAATGTTTACGACTGTGAATACAAATACAAAACAGATTACAAAAACATATACAAATATTATGTTTTGACCTACAAAAATCATTTTTAGTAAAAGAAAATTTTATTTCTTATAAAGATTACCAGAATGTTTATGTACATGCGACTTTATTATTAACTTAATTTCAACCTTACATTATACACTAAAGATTTATTATACACTAAAGATGAAAATTTAATATCGTTTAACTTACTTTAACATATCTATTTTCTTCCACGTTTCTACCTTTAAGTCGTAAAACACATGCCTGCGTATCAAAATCAATATTTTCTACACATATCGTTAAAGTAGTTCTGACTCTATAACTGTTAGAGCTACCAGTTGCTGATTCCATTTGCACTTTTCTAAAAAACAATGAAAAATAAAATTGACACGATGATATTGATTAAAATTAAATGAAATATTATTTAAAAAATATAAAACTTGAATATACCTGATAGTAGAACAGCTTACAAAGTCTCCTTCACTAATGAGATTATAGGCATGCCACATATCCTCTGTATTTTCAGGGACAAGAGACACACGCCTAAAGATTACATTAAATTTTATATTTAATCTTAAGATTATATTGGAATATCATAAAGATTATACTATATATAAAATATATATTTACCCTTCTCCAAATTTATCTACATTCCTTGATACTAGCTTCATTTTCAATTATTTTTATCTTAAATATAAAAAATCATTTTGTATAATATAAAATATCATAACTTTATGAATAAAATTTAATATAAATGCACATTTCCATAAAAAAAATATTGTGACAAGAAATTTAACATAATTCTGAAGCTTATTATTAAGAAACAAACTGATTATATATTGTAAAAGAAAAGCAAACTCGTATAGGTTAAATCATAATATCTCACTTAAAAACATCAAGGAGTCAATATAAAATCAAGAATTTACCTTTACATTTATTGCACGATTATATCTTTAGGAACATTATTGAATTCATATTTTCTTTATTCGAAGCGTCGTACAACGAATTATGCCATATGTCAAACATGATACCTCACGCTTTTCGATCGGCGATTTATTTGCAACAATCGCAACCTTCCAAACCTTCGTAATGTGATTGGTAGATAATATCAAATTTACCTTCTACAGATGGCGCTATTCGTATATTTGTATTTCATTTCATATATATTTATTTTTTTGTTCTTATTTGTATGTACAGTTCTTTTTGGCATGTATGCATATACATATATATATACAATATATATATATATATATATATATATATATATATAAAATAAATAATATAAATATATTAACTTTTAATAGTATTTTTTATAACGATTCATATTAATGTAGATAATTCTGATTTCAAGTATTTACATAATATAGAGTTATATTGAGATATTTGTGTAACAAATAATTTTTCTTTTATACATATGTACAGTAAATTTAATGTATTACCCACAGCATAAAATATTTAGAAAAATTTCCAAAAGATTTTATTGCAAGATTTGAAAAATTTTTCATGAAACATATTTGAAATACGAATATACCTAGGAAATCAATTTTAGAAATATCTTGTTCTTACAATATTTGTATAATATGTCTAAATTATTTTTGTGAAATATAATAATGCAATATTTTAAAATGTTTTACAAATTATTATAAAATATTTCTGTAATATTTTAACATATTTCAAAAAATGATTCATATAAATATTTCATGCTAAATGGATAGTTTTTTAAACTTTCATAATAGAAATAATTAATCTTTTAGCTTTAAAAAAAAGAAAACGGATAATATAGTTGATTAAATTAATTCAACACGAAATTAAAGATTAATTTCACATTATATATATATATATATATATACAATATTAAAATAAATTTATTTAAATTTATTTAGTTTTTCAGCACATTAATCCTAATATGATGCTTTATTAAAAATTGTCAATTTAATTTGTGATATTATTGCGATAGCTTAATTGTGTTTATAAGTCCAAAAAAACTGGTGCGCAGTTCGAATGGCTACAAATATGGTATATATGTATGACTTATATATATTTGATTATATTAAATTATTTAAAGCATTAAAGATCCAGCTTTGACAGGTATAGGTATTTAATTTCTAGTTCGTATTGATTGTGTTCTCACATGTATGGTTTAAAATAAAATTCTAATTACTGTTAATATTAAAATAATTAAACTCTACAGATTTATCATTTAAACATTTTCGATAATTTCTCTTTTTGTACACAATTCTTCTCTTTAATAGCTGCTGCAAATGCCTGTAACTCCTTTTCGACAGTATTATATAGAGAAGGATCGATTTCAGCAGCTTTCCTTAAATCACTAATAGCATTTTTTTCATCCCATGCACCAATGTATGCTTTACCTCTTCGATAAAGGGCCTTTATATTATCTGCGAATAAAAAGCAAACTTAATAGTATTTTAACGATATTATTTTTAGGTAATCTAATGTTGTCCTGTATTTATGTGTATATACCTGGCTCTGTTTTCAAAACTGTTGTACAATGTTCAATAACAGAATAATACTCTTTATTTAACAGTTTACATTGTGCATAATTTAAAAGCAATGGTATCTTCATTTGATTCAAAGTTAACCATTCTTCATCATTTGGTTTTTCACTAAAATCAAAATCAATTTATTTATATTATATAACTATGTTGTTTGTCTTATAGACTAATCTCTTTTAATTGTAATATATCTCTTCAGGCAGAACTCACGCTAGCATGAGTTGTTCTAATATTCCAATAGCCTTTGCATATATTTCAGATGCATTGTCATATTTTTTTTCTCTGAATAAAGCATTTCCCTTTTCTTTCAGATGCGGAATACTTTCCAGTTTCTCATTCTCTGTCATTTGCCATGACTCTTTCTCGTACTCATTTGGCAATACCACTTTAATAAGTTCTGTAAAATACAAGAGTTACTTTAATCGATCCTGCTGTTTCATAACATTTTAGGTTTAAATTTTAGATTTTAAAACTATTTTTTATATTGTAAAAGAAGAAAAATAAATATAGAAAATCATGAAAAGTATAAAAACTTTTGCATTAAGTTTTAATAAAGTACAATGTTTTATATTGGTACCTAACGTAAATTCCAGATCCTGAGGACATTTTATAAGTTCGTCCAAATCAGCATAACCAATGCCTTCATTTTGAAGAGTAACGCCACAGCAATGGTGATTACGTTTCTGCGATTGAGGCTTACCAGCCTCTCTTAATGTTTTAGAGACAAAAGGATATGTAGTCACTAGCTAAAACAGGATTCATCATAAAAGTACATTCTACATGCTAAACACAAAATTGTAACAATAAGTATTGCAAACATACACTTTTATGCACTTTGAAACAGGCAACTTCGTTCAATGCCATTTTTTGTATAATTACTTCCCATACTTCTAATTTAAATTTTTTTCCTAATATAAGTTCCATTGGATTTCCCATTGTTCTACTATCATCTATCATTGTTTTGTCAAAATCACATTTTGTAGTTCTAAAGTGAAATATAACCTGAAATAAAACTAATTATAAATAATTTGTTTGTAACAGAGTTTATAAATAAAAATCTTGTATAATTTAAAGAAACAACAGAAACATATACCTTTGTTCCTGGTATAAAATTAATGATTTCTGATCCAGCATGAAGAACAGTTTTCACAATATACTCGTCATTCATGATAATCTATATATCTAGATTCTAAATAATAAATAATATTTAAGAAATAAAATATTTTATACTTAGTAGATACTTTCTGATGTCTGATTATTAAGTAACAAAATGTTATAACTATGTTCACACATTGTATGTTATTACAGCAATTTTAATAGTACAATATTATGTGAGAAAACAGATTCATAACCTCAATAATTTATTTAAAGAACAATGTAAAAATTGTTCAATTTTATCTTTAAAGTAAATAATGATATATTTTTTTAAATGATTTACAATATTATTGTTGTCATTATGTTATAATTACAATTATCAAGAAATACGATTATGCAAAACTTAACCCTGTGGCACACGATGCTTGTTTTCCTTCTGGATTGCTAGCTGCATTAGAATCTTGCCATCGTATTGGCTGCAATGCTGTCAGTGCTAGCTTCACAGTGCCACTGACTTTACAAACTGTTATCAGATTTGACATACAAGATTTGTTCGCGTCACATACTCCAGCAGTCTTCAATGTGCTTCTATTCATTTCAACGAGCGCATTAGAGTAAGTAAATGCTATGGTAGGAACATTTTAGAGTAGTCAGAACATGCGATGTGAAAATCTCACGGCAGATATCCTTACTTAGCGTACCATTATTGAGAATAATTGATAAAATCGAAATTTATTCCTTTCCTTTGCAATCCATCTTTCACATTTGGGCGAAATATTTTTGAATGCATTCGATTATGTATTTATGCGTACGGAATTTTTTGCCTTTTATTTTTTAATACTCGTTCCTGTGAACTTTTTCATAAACGAATTGATAACAGAATTACGTCATGGTTTATAATATTTATATGCCTGTTTCTACTATCATTTAATTTTAATCTTGGTTCAATTTGTTCTTCATCCCTTTCTAATCCTAAGAATTAGAAAAAGATAAAGAACAAGATCAAAATTAATTAACATTAGTAGAAACGGGCATTAAACTTTTATCTTTTTACATTTCTGCAAAGAATTAAAACAGTTAGAGAATATTAAGGAATTCCATTCCCAAGGATGCACAATCGTTTTGATGACTGCTCTTTGACTAATCAAAACGTTGCCCCAATTTATAAGAAGGAACCTGATTGCTATCATGAGCATTCCATTACTTTTTTGGGGGCAAGCATTTGGTTGTTTTGATGTAATCTATCACTATTAGTCGAGATTTACAGTAAGAAATTGACCAATTATAGTTTCGAATGCGAGGAGAATAATCGATTATGATTCATCCATTCTTCTAGCTTAAGACTTAAAAATCTATTTATGTATAGATCTAAGCTTATGCATAATAGAATACCTTAATGCCCATACTTAAGGCCGGAATCAGACATATTGAAGAAAAATTGAAGATTAAAAAATTTGACCAATCAGAACAAAAGGAGGCAAAATTTCTTTATCCTCATTGGTGAAATTTCAATCTTCAATCTTCAATGCATAGTCTGATTTCAGCCTAATATGCATTGAAGATCGATTGATTGAACGAATTAAAGATTAGAATTGGACCAATTTAATCAGGTAATTTTAATTTCAATCCGTTTTGTTCTAATTGGCCAAATTCTAAACCTCAATTCGTAACTAAGAATAGTTTTTTGATGTATTGTATTATAATCTCAAATAGTATAACAATAATAAAAATAATCATATCTTTATATAGGTACTCTTTTTAAAATTTTATAATCGTTCAAGTCACAAAATTATTAAAAAGAACTATTAAAAAGAAAATATATGTGTAGTTATTTACTTATTTATTGTGTGTGTATATATATTAGGTGTACAAAAAAGTTCTGAGCTTTTTTTTGTAAAATTCAATCTTTATTCGTATGTAATCGTACGGAAATGGCTTGCTGCGTAACGCCAAGCTATTCTGCAAGCTCCTTTTC
>Ga0157363_1002954_pt1 | contig 15172 bp, 7 predicted proteins | sample AttsexASBM1_FD_111477 | JGI IMG/M metagenome (GOLD analysis project Ga0157363, IMG submission 111477) | Fungus gardens microbial communities from leaf cutter ant in Ribeirão Preto, State of São Paulo, Brazil - Atta sexdens ASBM1 | ecosystem: Host-associated > Fungi > Mycelium > Unclassified ...
ATATATATACGTATACCTTATAATCAATATCGCCAATGCATAATAAAATATTAACATTCTGGATAATCTAAATCCCGTCAATTAAGAGATTTCGAAAAAAGGGAGAAATTTTCGACAATTAATAAATCAACGAATACTAATAGTATTGCCAGTGATGCATCTCGCTCGCAACGAAACTGAAGAATCGTGCTTTCTGATGGGAAAGCCGCTCATTTTTCTTTTTTTTTTTTTTTTTGTCAAAGCCGTTCCAATAATCTCATTAATTTCCATTACGGATATTGCAATGCCTTTATGCTCGTCGCTGCAACTCTCTCCGCTCTGGCAATCAACTCTTGTCGAATTAATCGTAAAAAAGTATCTCTTTCGTATCTATTCTCTGAATACCCTAACACTGTTCTTTCTCTTCTTTCGTCACTGTCTTATTCGTTGTTGATCTCTTTATCTGCACTTTTTCAATCTCGTATCTCATCTCTTGTCGAATAAGCGGAGAGACATAATATAGGTACAATGATTTTTAATTTAATTAACACGCCTCCGTTTCATGTCATCCATGAGTCTGTTGCTCGCCTTGCACTACGTATGAACGATTATCGTGTCTCATAAAGTGACTAACGTCCGGAATTCTTTCTTTTGTTTTGTCCGATACGCTTACTAGCACATGAGAACATTGAATTGAAAAAGGAAGCAAACATTGGATAATAAACCACATGTCTGTTTAAAATTTTACAATCTACGATAAAAAGCTGTTAATGAATGATTATTAACAAGGAAGATATTTTGATTGTATTTTAATAGTATATTTTATTTGGATTGCTAGGACCCAACATTTTTTAGATTTGTTGATTAGATTTGTTTTTATTATTGCGTATTAAATCATTAACTTCAATCGACTCTATTACATTCATCATTTGCAACGCGTGGGCTATTATTGCCAGACGTAACATTAAATTTTAACTTGATGTAGTTCGATTGGCATTACTAATTACAAATCAATTGCAATAATTTATGTGCCATTTAGCAACTCTTGAAGCACATGTATGCGCGTCAAACGATGATGCGAATGGGCTTAAAGCGCGGCCAGCTAATAATTTGTCTGCGATATTCTCCGGCGTTTGTGGTGGTTCGCTATCAGCGAAGAATGAAATTTTGTACATCACTCTGGCCCACTTTATTACTCATTTACATGCACGAGAGCAAAGCGATGCGAGTGCTCGCATGAGCGTACGTGCGCTCACGTACACGCATTCATGGCGGCACGATGGTTACGTGAAGCAAAGGGGTCTCGGTAGGGGAGGATCGGCCATCGGGGGTAACGGCAGTCATTTTTAACCCTTTATGCAGGGAGGGTCGAGATTAAAGGGCAGATTTGCCGCTCGATTTGCCGGGAGAGTCTCTATCAACTAGAACGAGGACGAAAAGGACCACTTTCAGTTCATCGGTGAACAAATTTCGTGCTTCTCCCTCTTCTCAATGAAACTAGAACCCGAATACGATCATAGCATCGCTCGGAGTAAGACCTAATGACGGTAAAAGTGTTGCCTTTGACGTTTCTTTTAGTATACCAACTTCAAATTTATTACAGAGTGCAAGTTGCAAAATATAACTTTAAAACTGATTATGATAAATAATATTGATAACGTTAAATGAACAAGCAAGAATTGTGTCGTAAAAATGTTGTCTCGTAAAAGAATTTAAAAAGTATCAAAGTGTAACATAAAATCGTGATATTCATGATGGAAGATATTATACATATTTTATATATAATATAAAATATGACGTTAAGTTTTGAATAATATAATTTAAAATTGAGTTAAATATACAAAATAATACAAAAAAAGAAACGTAAAAAATTTTAGCTTGTGAAAAGATTGGCGGCCAAAGCTCTGCCATTGAATGAAAAATGAATACGTAAATCTGTAGAGCTTGGTAGTCTGGCAGAATAGTTGGGTAGGCAACGAGAAAGTCAGCAGGACAGACAAAAGTGGATAGAAGATTCTTAGCGTAAAGACCTTGACTCAAGTAAACGAGCTCTCCGCAATTCGATTGGCTCCGAGCTGCATCGTGCATATTAAATCGCCGTTATTTGAATGTCAAAAGTAACTTAGTTGGTGATTTCGTTTCGGCTCTCTCTCTCTGGATATTCGGCGATTCAAGAAGAGAAAAAGGAGCAGCGAATATTCCCCGAAATAACGCTTCAAAGATGAATGCAATTTCGGATTTCGGAATAGATGGAAGAGTTTTATATCGATTGTCCTGAATATAAAAATAAAAATCACAATCTAACACAAGTAAAATGTCTATGTGAGCTTTTATGGATATTGGCGTATAAATTAAATATTCATAACGCGACATTCATAACGTAATAGATACAGATTAAATGAATTTAAAATAAACGCAAAATATTACTCAATACATTTCTATTGGTTGCAAATTGTATCTATTACATTATGAATGTTTAATTTATGCACCATTTACGGAGCATTTTATTATTACATTTATTCTTGAAGTAATATTACTTACTTACTAATATTACTATATTTTATTTTAGTTAAAAATTAAAATATTCTATAATAATATATAATACTAATATATAACGTTAATTCTTCTAATAAAATTAAAAATATTCTTTGTTGATCTCCTAAATAAAAAAACTTGTATTATCAGAATTTTATTATATCAAATTAATTATACTATCGCTTAGATATGTTGATAAGAATTTATGGCCTTATCACATGTGTCTTACAGTTTGTTTAAATGTTAAAAATATTTTTCAATAAATAGGTCAAAATGATTGAAAAGATCGCGCATGTTCTAGATATTTTCATACCATGTGAGGAATGTTCAATCTCGTACTACATGTCATTCCGTGGTAGGGAATCAGCGAGCTACTTCGGAAATAGAAATCTCATCTATTGGAAACCAGCCGCGCACCGCAGGATACTATATCTCCCCACTCCAGGATTAATTAAGGCACTCTCCGCTGGTACCACAGGTACCACAGGCACTCCTGGTAGGCAAATCAATCGATCAGATCTACCACCTTGCCACCTCATCCCAGAACCAATCAATTTACGCTCCAGAGCGGTTTTCTATTCTAAGCGATTCTTGATTAAGAATCATCTTTGTCATTAATAGCGTTTTTTTTTGGGGAATTATTTTTCTATTAACACATACCTAAACTTGATTATTATCAATTAAAAAAATATATATTCTAATTGCTAAACAAACAATGTGTTTAAAAAATTGTTCTATAAGAGTTGAAGTTAGAAATTGTAAGATTCCCTTTATAAAAAGCTTTTAAATTCTCTTCCAGACGACTCTCCCTGTCTCTCTCTTTCTCTCTCTCTCTCTCTCTCTCTCTCTCTTTCTCTCGGTTGAATAAGCTAGGCTCCACCTATATTGCTTTAAAGTCGCTATTTGCGTTTATGAAACACGTCTCTTCACGCATACGTAAACGTGTGTACGATGTAGGGAAGGACAATTAGAGTTAAGGATGAGGAAGGGTGAGAAAGACAGAGAACAACAACGTTGCTACAGTTTCATAGTGGAGCCACAAATTCCTTAGTCTCAGTACAGTTTAAGGGTTTCCATGGTGAAAGGGCGACGAGTCACCATCCTGAGATCGTGACCCATGGTTATCATGCCAGAGGAACCATGGCTGCAGAAACGTTATTATGACACATCGCTGGGGCAAGCGGCGTTCTCCAGGTTTTTGCTTCTAGTCGGAGCAGAAATTGCAGAGGATTTAGTTTTTCGTACCAGCGCTAAATTTAGATTTATTACTGGTATACGTTCGCAAACAAGCACGAACACAGTGTTTACGTCTGTTTACGGTGTGCATTAACTTTCCGACTCTCTTTTTTTCTCTCTTTCTAACTGCTTGGATTACTCAAGCGCTTCTTATCTATTTTATTCTAATTACAACATTATATTATTTAAACGATGCGATTCAAAATAAAAAACAATTTAATGTAATTTTATTATGTATATTTTTTAAATGCGTATTTAAAAACCGATAATATTGATATATAAAGTTGAATTAATTATTTATTAGATATACGAATTACACTTACACTTAGTAACTTTTATTGACAATTATTCAATTATATCTTTTATCTAATTACATCTTTTCTATATCTTGAAAAAGAGATAAAGTTCTTGATATTGCTTTCCGATTAATCCCGGCGCTGTCTAAGTTACTCCATTTTTTTCACCTCCTCTAACAAACTCAATATCAACTGATGGTTTCCGTTAACCCTCGTTTGACACACGCCTACGGGAGAGTTAAAAAAAAAATAAGTAAGGGGAAAGATCGATAAATAACCCTTATCGCGCGGACTTATGACTTACGAATGAATTACCCAGTCACCCTTCGGAGTTATCTGTCCCATATATCATCGGAGACATTCTTGGTTCGCCCGATAGATGCGGCTATGCGCGGTCCTGCAGCCCGTTTCCCCATCATCCTCCGCTATTTATCAGGCAGGTTCCTTCGTTGCGACGCTTCGAGAAGTTCGTTAACTTTTTCCTTCAACGCGTCACGTGCCTACGGACGAGGGTGTGCGAAAAGGTATTAATAAAAACGTGTCGCGTCTCCATCCACATCGATGTAATTCTCCTCCTCTCTTTCTGTACTTCGTCCCGTCGCTCCAACCCCTTCGTCTGTCCATCCCTTACCTGTACCTGTTCTCCAACCACTTACACTTTTTCCACGGCAACGAGGCGCGATAGCAAAAAATTTCCGATACGCCGGCAGAGAGTACAAATTACTCGGACGCCGGTAATGAAATGTAAATAACTTATCGGCAATGCGAGCAATTTGTCACGTATATCTCGTAATTGCGTCGGATGAGAGAGATACATGAGGCACGCGGTAAACGTGTTACCGTGATTACGTTCCGATTAATTCGAGATGCATTTGTGTTTTCTTTCAGATGGATAGATACGATACAGAAAGAAATTATTTTTAAAAACACGCTTAAGACAATTCGACAATTTAATACATTGATAGAGAGAGAATTTGTAAATAGAATTATATACATTATAGAATTATATATTTTATAGTGAGAATCTTTTTTTAAATAAATTTTTTCATAAAAAGCGTTTACTATTTTGCATATTTTTGTGTATAGTTTTAATTTATCATTCTAAAAAAAGTGTAATACTTAGACTATGATTATTATTTTAATGTAGACTATGATTATTTTAATGTGGACTATAACTATTTTAATATAGATTGTATTTTGAAATGTCAAACTAGTTGCTATATTGATTAAAAGAACAGTTTGGCGAATAAGTTTACTACTTATCAAAATAAATGAAATAAAACGGATAGAGCGTCGGTAATTATTTTACAAACGTGTTACAATGTGGCGCATTAACAGTTCTATAGAATAAATCATTTAGCTCCCATTTCGTTTGGTAAAATGCCGAGCGTCAAAATAAAGAGAGCATTGTGTTCCAATAATTTGATAAAAGTTTGCGTCGACGCCTCACGATTGGCGACCGGGCCGAGGAATGCTAACGTTAATTATAAATCGCAGCGGTGTAACGATAACGAGGAAAGAGAAACGAATAGACGTAAAGTGAACATGCTGGAAGGAGTGCGAGAGGTAACGAGAGAAAAAAAAGGCGAAAGTCCGTGGGAATAGTTCCAAATGGGAGCCATTAATTTTACTCATCCGCCTCGCGGCAACTCGGCGCGTAATAACGAACGTGAAACGATATGAGAAAAGTTGAGATACCTGTCCGCCCATGCCAGCCCTTTCCCGTTCGACGCACTGCGAACCCCATCCCTCGAGTGGTTAATGCAAAATCGCGTTTACGGAGTAAGTTGCTTTTTTTTTCCATCGCGGCCACGAATTTATGATATTCTAAGTGCTCTGCTCCCCCGCTCTCTGGTCATGCCTTTCGTTTCGTCCAATGACGACGGCAGGCCTGCCTAGTTTATGCAGTCGCTTACGTTAATCACGAGGTATCTCATTAATTTTTTAACATCCCATCAGGAAGTGTGGAAGTACATTTATCTCGGAAACTTTCAGATCATAAATGTTTTAAACAGCGCGATCCGCTAGTTAATTTTGCATTTACATAATATATGTATGTAAAAGCTGCGTTGACATCGAGTCAATGTTAGACATTTGGCTTTTTAAAACAAAATTGATCATTGAATTTTGTTTTAAAAAATATATTTTAATAGACAACGCGATATTAAAATATCTCAATAAAAGAGAGTCTGCATTCTACTCTATCTCTCTTGTGATCTTATTGAAGATCTTAAAGATTCAAAGCTGCACAATTATATCAGTATTCATAAGTCGCTTGAAAATCTCTAAGAGACTTATATGGTAAAGGAAGAGGAAGTGATTTTGTGGTTTCGTGTACTTTTAGCAAAAGTAATAAGACACTGCTAGCAGAGTTCGTAATTGGTGTACTAGTACGAAAGGAGGAAGATTTACTTTACTAAGGATTTACAGCATGGGCTCAGAATCTCGTTCAGGTAACACATTAGGCAGAGTTCAGAATCATAAACGGTAGTAGCTTTTGAGATGCTCATGCCACTTACTCGGCTAGTCAATTTGCGTAATGAAGCAGTGAGACCGCACTCGCCGAGGACCAATTACTGTGCGAAAAGGCCGCAGGGCTGTACTTAGCCTTCACCCGAAACCACAGTGGACCATCCTGCGTAGCGAGGAATCACGGGCAACGTAATAGCGTCACTTGGGAACGCGAGAATCGAACGATGTTTCGTTGAGAGCGTCATTATAGTAGAAACGTTGTCATGGATACTACTGGACAAAGGTCGAGATCCTAGATGGCAACCTTTTTTGATTTGAAAGAGGGACTTTCAAAGTCCTTCAGACGTCGAGTGTCTGCCGAATGTGAGATTTACGTTTTTTATGATCAATGCAAACTTAATCGATTGAAAATTATTAAGAAATTTTATAGTTTAAATCTAAAATTTACATATATTTAAATAATATAATAATAATTAATTGAGTTAACGTATTATTACTTATATGTTTTAACAATTTTAAATATAAACGAATGTAAGAAAAGGATTTTATAAATAGTTTAGCCATTCTGTTAAATTATTATTAATTTGCTATTGATATGATTATTTGAAATATCAAAGATAATAAGCTGCAATCATAATATCAAGATATTGAGAGTATAGAGAATATGTGCAGCGCTGCAATACTAACTCATTTATGATGAAATAGAAACGATACGCATCTGAGAATGCAGGAGCATTTGCACGTCAGAGAGAGGGGAAGCTTTCGAATGCGAGTATTGTGCGTTTTATCAATGGATTCCGGGATATATTGTCCCTCTTGGATGAGTGACGTTGTATTGTGCGGTATGCTAGCGCGCGCGGGGAAGTTGCTGATTGAAAATCGTCTGCACGTAATGCGCCTTGCCCGCGGAGACCACGGCGAATGAACGTGCTCGGGAAATATACTCCTATTGATTCAAACAAAATTGAGCTCTGTGAGAGCACTTGGCGTTAAACCGCACGGCTGTGCCTATGCAAATGGTTTAAGAGATAAGAGCGCAGAAAATCGAGATAAACAGGAAAATTGGTACAGTTCTAATTAACTTGGAATTGAATGAAATCCCTCTCATCCCCCAGTAGTTGATAGAATCAATATCAGGTCTTTGTGTATGGCGCTTCGATGTAACGCTTCGAAAATGGTAAACGATGCATTTTTCTGGACGGGACATTTTCTGAAGCTTTAAGTCGCAGACACCCAGTAACAGCCGTTCTTTGTTCGAGTCGAGTGCCCTTTGGCTACGACGAGAAGCGACGAGGAGTTGTCGACGACAGGCTGTTGCTTGCTATTGACAATATCGGATGAGTTATTTTAAACTTTGTCTCTTACAGTTAAAACACAAAATTAATTATAAGTCCGTGAGTAACGTGGGCGGAATAAATTGCGTGTCACGAAAAATCCTTCAGAGTTTTTCGGCAAACTTAATTGGCATGCGACAGAGACAATCAATTATTACATCTCCGTATTCAACTCGGTCGTTTGATAATCATTAATCATTAAGTTTATATAATGTTTTTAATTTCTTTGTTTTTAAAATGCACGATCGCACCTCAGCTGAATCTTTAATTTCGAGTATAGATCGCAGATTCATTCCTTTCTTCATCATGAAACTGCATTCGCTCTCTAATAATTTTTGGCTGACATGGCCGTGAATAACAAATGCGGCTAATGAGAAGGCGAGATTAGAACCATACTATCTCTATTGATCGCCGCATTGTCGTCGAGTGAATTTCGAATTCAGCTCAGAGGTGCCAAACGGTTTCGTATTCACACCACGACATTTCGCGAGTGTGGGAGGCAGAAGGACAACCTGAGATGGAGAATGTTGAAAAAGGGTGGGACAGACGCGGTGAGGGGACGAATAGTTAGATGGAGGCGTCGCAGCCTCTGACAAACACGATGTTTGCGACGCAAATACTTCCGCCATGCAGACTCTTTGAGTCGGCTGTTGTTAATGCAGAACGATCGATGCGCAAAATTCGAATTCAAAATTGAGATATACGTTGGCGTGGCTTTTATTCGATTTGTATTGGAATACAAACGTACGAAATATCTCGAGATTTCTATGCAATCTGCACCATAGATGTATTTCTCACAGGAATTTAAAATGCCCAGGAAAAAGTATGCATGAGATTCTATTCAATTTTTTAAAATAAATTTTACTTGATATTTGATTTAAATTCTGGTTATAATTATTTTAATGTTTTGCTAATTTTTGTTTTGCGCATTTTCTGATATTTAGAATTTAGTTTGTTCGTATGTACATTCTTCTTATATTATTTATTTATTATTTGTTATTAACGTGACGTTGTTATTAATCCTTTGAGTATGGCCATCGTAAAACTACCGTGTGGTTTCATGATGCTCGTGGTTTGTATCCCATGATCGCCCCCAAAGAATTAACAATGTTTATGAATGTATAAATATAAATTTGAAAGTAACTGTTATCGTTCTGAGAGACAAATAATAGATATTTACATATAAGTAATATCTAAATCAATATTACATTTTAAACAACTTTCAGTTTTATACGTGTACTGATTTATATACATTGACTATATACATTGACTATAGTTGTATGTTCGTAAAATATTAAATTTTCTTTGGGTGACATTTCGAATTCAAGCAATTTCACACTCGTGCATCTACACATACACGCATTTCATGGCTTTGAGAGATTGTAACTGCCATAGGTAAAAGCAATTCTTGTCAATCCGACCTTTTCGTCATGTTTGATGCAGTAGGTCGAGCATTACATTTGACGATTCAAAGGGAAAATTGTTGTAGGAGGCTATCGCATACGTGCGACACAAATGGTCTATAAAATAATATCGTACGATCCCTCATCTATACGCTCTCTCTTCTTAGATACTCGTGAAATAAAACGCGGCCGAGTTACCACGTAAACGCGCGGGAATGCCAAAACAGTCGAAAGAGGGTTGACGAGTGTTTCCCCAGTGAGCGAGAGCCGACGATGTCTGCTCAGGCCCAGCATCACCGTCCCTACTTTCCATTCTTCCCTTGTTGTTCCATTCCCCGGAAGATCAGCGGCGGGCTTATTGCCTCATGAATATGTATAGGTGAGATCGGTCTCAGGGCTGTACCGTACAGTGACGCCTGGTCGTTAGACGTACCAATGGCGAATATGAGCTCGGAATAGGCACAGACGGACTCGAGAGGATAGGAATGACCGCGAACGAGGCACCGAGAAATTAACGAGTCACTGGTCGGCTAAAATTATACACGGGAATAAACAGAAGAGGATCTGGAAGCAAGTAGAAGCGCTGGTGAAAGACCCGTGCATCAGAATGCAGATCATGGAAATGACCGAGGCGTTGAGTAAAACTAACTACGGGTTTGCGTACGGTCACTTTATTTCCTTTTTTGTTTTTTACCCGTGGAGTAATCAGCCGAAGAAGTATTTTGATGGTGGCAGAAAAACATGGGTACGCAGTCGTTGAAGTATTTAGCATTAATCAAAGAATATTTCAGTTATCATAGAGTCAGTTAATTCTTAGGTGAGATGTGGCACTTATTATCTTAATGTTTGAATTATTGTGAGAGAAGTGTCATGATTGTGTATTTATATCTTTAATCACAATAATTATATTTATTATGAACGTGTAGATATTTGCACATATACATATTGTAGTATTATATCGCAAATTAAAACATAAAATTCTTTTGTAAAAATATATAATTTTTTTTATAAAACATTACAACACATGATTTTGTTGACGATATAAAATATAGATGTAATGCAAACGATGAAATATACAAAGAATTTGATGATGACATAAATTATGAAAACGTTGAATTGTCAGATAGAGCCACGTCATTGCGTACCCTGAATATATTCACTTTTTATTAGAATCTCGAGAAAAAAACGCTTCTTCTTTTCTCATAAAATCCAATAGGATGTACTCAATAATGTTGAAATGTTGATGGCAATCATTAAACGTCTGGAAGATATTTTACAGGAACTGAATTGAAATGAAGTATCGATGCCATTTATTGATGCTTTAATAAACGAAACAGTTCGATGTAATTTTAGTAGTTATTCGTTGTCGCATTACAAGATTTATACCGATTTATCTTTTTTGTTAAACATTATTTAAACGAAAAATTTTTCGTTATTATTATAATAGAAATATTTAAATGTAACTGCTTAATATCTTTTTTGTTAATGAAATAGTTATTTTTGCATTTTATAAGTATGCATTTTATACTTTCTATTATTTTTTAGATGAATATATCTATTTAAAAAAAATTTTTTTATTTAAGTATATATCTGTATAAACGAGATTGATGAACGAAGATATGGAATTGACACACATCATAAGAACGTGGAACCAGTTACTTTACGTTTATAGATTAGTTCGATAGCTTGAAAGAACGTCGATACCGTCCGTTACCGTTTATTGCTTCGGAAACGAAGTTGAATGCCGTCTCTCGCTCTATGTTCTCAGCTATTCTTCGATAGTTCCTTTAAACTACCGAATAGGCTTCCAAATAACTTCCAAGCAACCTCCATTATAGATGAGCTCTTTGTAAAGCTGTCATAGAAATTTCCGTTCTCGTCAAGTGGAATCAGAACTACTCTCGGAAATCAAGAATCGATCTTTCTTACTAATGTCTTTTTTGCGTGGCTTGTATTTGTTGTATTTCTACTAATACTATTTAAAATATATTCGTTATTGAAGTTTGGAAAACATTCTGAATAATTCTTTAGTTTAACTTATTACAGCTCGCTGCTATTAAGTAAACTTTTAGTGACAATTCAATAAATTGGCAATATATTCTTTTTTAGTGAGGAATAAAAGTTAAGTTAAAATAAAAATTAAGTGTAAGTAATCTTATCACGATTATAGCAAAATTGTGAAGGAATATTTATTCATTAATCGTAAGGAAGATACTTAGAATAAGTTTCCATCACGTTCGCTTATATTATGCACATTTTACTGTTACTAGAAAAAGAAACACGCGATGTTGCGGCAATACAAAGTGATGCGTGTAATCACGGCGTCGTTGAGAAATGGTCGACTAGCGGGAACATCTGGCGCTTTGAAGCGGAAAACGGGCAAATCTTCCCTCATTTTTCTCATCCCTGCTCGGGACGATACGCTTTCTAGTTAGCGTTCTCTTACCGCGAACATCATAGATTTTTGAGTTTATTTTCACACCAGATAAATATGAATCTCTGAGAAATGGAGGAATAATTAAGCGGATGGACAAAAGAAACTCGTGACTTGCGCGATGTGACTTTACAGCGACTTTCTTAAATTTTGTCCATTTGTGTCCTACATATTACGCAAACAGTTTCCGAACAGGGCCAGTAATGGAGAACTTTGCGATGGACTTGCTCCTAAGTTTCCGAGTTTTTGTTGGACAAAGTCGCCGCACTTCGTTTGCGTCTTATCGCGCTAGTATAAAGTAACTACTTCTCAGAGAGTTGAAATGGGTCAACGAGTTTGAATTTTCAAAATTTTCTTTCACATTTTTTTTCTAGCTTTATTTATCACGCTAAGATTTTAAAAGCCTTCAATCACGAGCTGTCATAGTTTTAGACTTATCGGAAGCCATGGGGGATGCTTGCGCGAAATGCGTGAGCGGCTGATTTCGCATTTCCCGCACGCAGAGCTACTTGGATGACCTGTTCGGAATTTTCAAAATGGCATCAGGTTTGCATCTCGTTTACACCTGGCGAGAAAGAAAGTTTTGGAAATTCTCGGCGGGCACCCGCTTTGCTTCAGATCTGAAGTTTTTTCGATAACTCGAAAATTATGGGTGCCCAATGGTCGTTTCTCCACATCTGGCCAGTGGAAACGACGTGTAAAGCGAAACTTTTGTAGAATCGAAGATTCTGGACAGAAGTCGGCTGGTTATATATTTTCACATAAGCTATTGGAAACGGCGAGGATATATACATGTAACGTACATAAGAAGCAAATAAATAAAAAAACTTTTTTCGTGGAGATTGCATAGTGATTTTTTTTTGTAAGATTGTAATGGTTAAAGTCTTTTCTATTTTTCTATAAAATAATTGTTTATCAATCGCTTAGAAAAGATCATATATGTGTGGACTCGTTTAAAAATGTCTACATCTGTGTCGCAGTTTATTCTGAAGCTTTCTCGTGATAATCAACTTTCAATCTGTTGAAGTTTATTTTGTTTCGCGTTTAATACGTGCAATTCATGGTTACATATACTGCAGGAAGGAAAGCTTATAGGGTTTGTAGCAATACGGATTGGTATATGTAATCACGATCCATTGAAAAATAGCCAAGCGGCAGAAGCATATGGCGCTTCGGAATCGAGAAACACAGCTTTCCTCCACCTTTCTTTTTGATTTCCTCGTCAGCTGGCGCAGAGTATAATAATATTTTTGGTTCGAAGGTCGTTACTTCTTAAGTCGTGTGCCCGAACATTTCTGATATTTGAAGAAATACGGTCGCCTTTCATCGATTTTAAAGCACTCTCTGCGGAGTAAATACTATAAAATATTTAAGAAAATCAGAGAGAGAGAGAAAACGCGCGCGCATACATTATGTTCTGTATCGAAACACATATTCACCATTTTGCTTAAAACTTTTTGAACTAAAAGACAAGCATTTGGTTTAGAAAGATCTATTTGAGCTTAAAATTGTTTAGTTTTTAATATTAAATTATTTCATATTTATGCAATATGTCGTAAATTTTTGCTAAAGGAAACATTTAGTTCGAGAAAAACTTTATAATGAAAAATTTTCTAAAAGAAAAGCATATAGCTTCTTGCTTACATATATATGTAAGTGTAATATGATACTGTTCATCTCGCAGAAACGGACCTTTTATACTATATCTCTCGTAATTTCGCTCGAGTTCAACGAGATCACATACCTGCACGTCGTTATATAATTTGTCGTCTATGAAAAAAACATGAATTCATGGTAGTAAGTGCGGAACGATGCGCGTAATCACGGCAACATTGAGAAATGGTCGAGTAGTAGTAGCATCTGGCGGGCCGGACCGAGCCAGGAAGCGAGAGAGAAGCCTCCTCTAGTTTTCTTGTTGATTTCCTCGTCGTCCTGCGTGAACAAGAATAATGCTCTCGGCCTGGCACCGGACCCGGTACCAGATGCCGGCTCACGAAGATCGATACACGCCGTTGTTATTGCGTCCGGAAACGAGTATCGTTTATCTGCGAAGAAGGGGAGAGAGTGAGAGGAGGAAGTGGCAGTGGTTTCTATTCCGAATCTCGAGATTATCAAAGATCGAAAATAACAAAATTATCAATATAAAAAATAAATTCACGCTGCAATAAAAACCTATATTCATTTAATTTTATTTAAGTATTTTTTGCTTAAAATAAATAAAAATTGTGATATTTAGGCTATATTTGGAATTGTAAGTTTCATTTCATTTTTATTGTTCATTATATTCAATACATATCTAAAAGGAAGATAGAATGAAGTTTATTCCGTGAGCGCTCAAAACGAGCGCAGTTCAGTGCTGAGACACGCCAGGAAAATTTTACCGATTACTTATTTATCTTATTAGACACATAAACATAACAGGTATGAACTGAGCGTATTCTCTGATCTTGTTAGCTTCTGTATTCCATTAAAAAGAATTAAATTGTATGTCGGCATTTTTCTTCAACTTGATATTTCAAAAAGAGACAGAACGACAGATTCAAGTTATTTCACTCTTTCTAAACAGTGATAATTTCATAGAAATACGCAGTCTATTTTTATTACATCTATGGTTATATTGGGTAATTGTAAAGCTTTTCGTTCTTCCTGCTTCTTTTTATAAACGTTCTATATTCATATATAAAGCGTTAATTAATTGAATTAATTAGGTAGTAATCGATATTTGCAGTCCTTTGTTCGCTATATTGATGTAGATACTGTGTAGGATGCATTGATTTTGTTTTTGGAATGTCTTAAATTATTTCTTTTATTTTAAATATATGTGGATGAATATTTTTGCCAAGGTCTCGAAACTTAAATTTCCGACAGTCATAAATTGAAATATTTGTATTGTATATTTTGACAATAAGATCCTCCTCTTACGAAACGAGATAGGTCTGTAGAAGTCATCTACTGGAATCTTCAGGATTTCGAAATATCCTGATATTCTGCCCGATGTTTCCGCGGAAGAGATTGGTTCAAAGACGGTACGCAGAAGCCAATGTGATTGTACGTGGATACGAAGGGGATTGCGGCAGGTCACGTCGCGCTTCACTTAAAACAAGTAAAGGCCGTAGCAAAACCATAGGATGGAACCAGTGGGTAAACGGATAAACCTAAGCCGAAGGATCTCTGTCTTTCTCCATAATGCGTCTGGCCTATACGTGCTCAACGTTCAGGACATGTCTGCAACGAAAAATGGTCTCCGTGTTTCGCAGAATATTCTCTATTAGAGTTGTGATACGAGTGCAAAAACTTTTAACATAGCGATTCGCTGCCTGTGAATTATAAGAAAATTAATGGCTCGTTCGTATCTCGTTTTTATCTCAAAAAATTTTTTAAAATATTTTTCGTTGCTTTTTTCGAATAACAGCAAAGACATATTAATACATCATTTACTGATTTCTAATTAATAACATACAGATATTCGAGAAAAACAATACA
>Ga0157363_1002956_pt1 | contig 15168 bp, 8 predicted proteins | sample AttsexASBM1_FD_111477 | JGI IMG/M metagenome (GOLD analysis project Ga0157363, IMG submission 111477) | Fungus gardens microbial communities from leaf cutter ant in Ribeirão Preto, State of São Paulo, Brazil - Atta sexdens ASBM1 | ecosystem: Host-associated > Fungi > Mycelium > Unclassified ...
AGTTATCGATTTAAAATATTAGTTCGTTTTGATCTCGAATAAGCTCTCGAGGGGAATGTAACTACTGCGAAAACCATATTGTATTTTGAAAATGATGTGAGTTTGTCAAGTTATAAGAGTGTGAAAACATCTTGTTACACATAGTATCGATTTAAACGTATCTCTTAAATCCATTGTGTTTCATAAATTGATTTACATCACAATGTGTATGTGTTTTAAAAGTAAATAGAGAGAGCAAGAAATATTCCCACGATATTTCTTATTCGATAATAGCATTTTGCTGATAAAATCATTTTTTATTATATTGGGCTGATGTGTGAAGAAAACGATTGATGGTGAGGATTCTCCGAGACGCCGATTTCAGAGATGAAGTTACCGGATAGTCCAATTTACTAAGTGAAAGTCCGCTTCTATTATCAGCTTTGGAAAGCTCGCTCTCCCATAGTTTTGCTGGCGCGGCGGCGTCGCCAATAGAATTATGTCGATTTCGATGGTGGCGAGCGATTCGATAGAGGAAATCTGTGTGCACTTTGCGACCGGAGAGCAGCACGCCGATGGAAATTGCATTAAAATCGATCGTGATCGATTTTGACGCTCTGTGTGCTCATGTAGTATCGGCGAATATTGGACGATACTAGAACAGTAGCACAAACGACATTTGTCGCGATACTCGCGATATCATTCGGTATCTACTGCGGTGAAACGTTATCATGTCCTCATTGCGTTTTCTGAACTCGTCGCGTAATAAAACGCATCCGCGACATCAAGACGACTTGGTTATGCAAACATACCATAGAGCGTTGGTAAACACGTCCTTCGCTTGCCGGAAATTACAGTTTGATGCTTAAACTTTTTGCACTAGTTATTCGGCCGTACATATAGTATGTAAACTCTCGCATCGATTGAAAACTAAAAGAAATTTTGTAAATATCATTTCAATTTACTTTGTCATTAATTGCCTTCAAATAACAGTTCATAAATACTTAAATTATATTTTCTATGCAAAACATAAAATAATTACGCTCATAAATTAATTATTAATATTTTATACATGTCAAGATTAAAAAATATTTTTTATAGAAAAATTTAACTTTGAGCATCATCTTTTCAACCATATATGCTATTTTCTCTCTTAACCATTGTAATATCTCTTTCGCCGTTAACGGATAATGCAAAGAAATATGAGACAAACCAGCGATATGAAAAGAACAATGCAAGTATTAAGTAATAATAATAAGAAAAGCAAGACGCGCCCTATCCACATTGTCTAACGATATTTCAGTGATGCTTGTTTTCATTTCAAAGTATCAAATTACTAGAAACGATTCGTGAAAAGAACCCCTCTCTTTGGTCTTGCCACCATACTAACGTAACAATTTATAAAAGCTCGGACATCGCGAGGGATGGCAGAGGTCGATGAAAAGCTTTACATGGCAACTTCGAAAGGTGTCAACGGCTGACTATAGTTATGGCACAAAGAAGCCCATATCCTGCTGCAAGAACAAAAAGCACTTTGGACTAAAAGCGCGTTGTACGCAGTAGCAAGTTATTTTTATGAACTCGTTGAATAACAGCGATATAGCCATCACGCGTGAGCGCTTAATTATCGATTTTTCTGGCATCACTCTCTTGGGGAACGGACTGCAGATGAGACGTATATTTAGAGTCTCGTCTGTGACACACACACACACACACACAATGTAAAAAGAAACGCAATTGTAGAATAACGTATTTAAACGTATTTAACATACTATATAAAACGAAGTAATTGTAACGAAACAGCTACAGAAATAATAATGATAATAAAATATTACGCTTGAATTAATAAAAAATGTTTATAACGTTTAATAAACAGTCTTTTAGCAAAATTTTTATCTAACGTCTTTACCATTATCTTTATCAAAATGTTTAATGTTCAAAATTTATTCGAGTTCTCTTTGAGCAAAAATCATTCATGAATTGCAAACGAAATCTAACGTATTGCAATAAAGAAACATGCCTGCCACTTTGTGTAATGTAACGCATTCGCGTTTTCATTTTTGCAACAAGTACAATTTAGTATGGCTTCGCGTGTAGCGGTAAAACTGAAATGAAAGTATATGAAACATTATATTTGAAAAAGAGACATATAGTGCCAGGTATACATACGTATATACATACGTATACGTATGCACGAAATTTGAACTCGAGTTTTCACGTTGTCACAGCGTTTCGCAACGTCTTGTCGTTCTTGTTCCTGTCTCATCGCAGAGCTTAACCATGACTTAAAAAAGTCGCGGAGAATTTTTCAAATGGCGGATAACTGAGGTCGAAGAAATCGTGATAATATCACGTTTCAGTCACGAGAATAGTACTTCCTATCGGGTGGCCAGTTTTATCGTTTCGCTCGTTTCACGCCATCGGGAGGACAAAGAGTCCTCGGAATAGGATTCACTGAATAATCGCGGAGAAATTTATGTGCGGACGCGTTAGAAATTTCGGTCACGTAACGTTATCCGGTGTAGATACCGCTTCTCACGCAACAACGTAAAATCTCCACCACGCCGTCTGGCTATCCGACTAACGAAACTAATTCCGCTCTCTTCGTCCACCACAGGCTTGTTTCTACTTTATCCACGCGAATTCCTTACTATGCGCGCAGCGCGAGAGTAGGTAACAAAACGTAATCTATTTATGTAACTGTCCTGCCACGATAAACAACTCTGCTCACGAAAAGCGGTTGCAATGTCATTCCTCGAAGCTTATGCAGACCATTTTTTTCAATCAGTCCTCATTCAATCTCGCATAATCCTATGCAAAGAAAAATCAACCGTTCGAAGCTTTATTAAATCCGGATTATGAACTTTCGCAATCTTAGCGTGTAAATCTTTCCCAAGCGTAATTCCTCGAACTATAAAACTTTATAATACAATCGCAAAAGGCATTTTTAACTAGTTTTCTACTTTCAATATGGTTTAAATTTTATGCCATGAAACATAATATATATATATATATGTGTATATAATGCAACGCCATCACGCTCGTTCAATAATTAATATTCCGTTAATTAATATTCTATATTTGTTAATTAATATTCTTGTTAGTACGCTGAACATTATCTCCAACGCTTCTAAGGAACGTTTAAACGCAGTAGGAAGACTAACTTCCATAATATCGATAACATATACCGATTCTCGCGTGTTCGTGTGCGACGTTCGATATTGCCAAGTCCAATAAACCAATAAGCGACAAAATGCGCCGTAATTATTCCATTGATCGAAGTAAATGCCCTCTAATAATCGAACTGCCCTACGTCCGCTCACGCTGTTCACGCTCTGGCTCTCATTTTCCCGCAATAATACTTAAATTGGCGCATCTCCGCAAACGAACTCACCACACATAGAATTATCCACCAGAATAGAATTACCAATCACACTAACAAACCAATTTTTCATGCAATGCGAAGGGCGTGGCTCGCTAATTGTCTTTATTTGAAACTTGAACGTGAAATTAATATTTGACCGTAAACATACTGATACCTCGCTAACGTACTTAAAAAAATTGTATGTAACAATTTAAGACAAATTTCTCCTTGGAAAAATTCCTCACGATAACAAATCAGAAACTGTTACGAACCGATCCAATTAGTATCAATTGCTCCTAATTCTCAGTAATCACGATTGGAATAATAAAAATTATATTTTGCTGTTGTGATTAATTTTGAAGGATCTCGACGCTTGACACGGATTTGAGATCTCTTTGTTCTCGCTTATACTCCGTCGAGCGTAGATCGCACCTCGTGGAAAATGTACTCGTTCCACACACACACACACACACACACATATGCGTGTATTCACACAGAGATGCTCGCAACTCGCGCATGTTGGGCCCAGCGACAGATAGGAGCAGAGATATGAGCACTTTATCGACCGCTTTATCGAGGCACCTGAGTCCTTAACTATGACCCCCTCCCACCTTGCCTTCGACTTGTACCGAGGCGCGCGACTGTAGGACTAAAGGACTCTTTCCTCGGCTATAACGCGTACTGGAGCAGGTGTATGGTGAAAGGAAAATTGCGAGTACCTACACATAGCCTCGACTGTACGATAGCGGACTCGGCTCCGATGGCGGTCATGAATCTACCCTCGACATCGTGCTCTGTATATACGCTCCGATGTCGAAGGTCACGTGCCGTCAGTAAGGCATGTAAGCGCTTTGAGGATGAAAGTCTAGACATGTATGTGTATATGCTCAAGCTTAACGTTACGAAAGCGATTCTAAGTCTAGCGCTTCAAAATCCGCGTGCGTACTAAAACAAAATCAACAAAGCTCTGCAACAAAGCTTAAAGCTGCAATAAAGAGAAAAGAATGATATTGAAAAATATGTACAACATATATTGCAAATAACGTGAAAATGTATCGTTTACATAAGAAAAATTTATATTTTAATTTAGTTGTTTCAACGTATTAAAATTCCTATATTCCGTAATTATAATTGCTCTGTTGATTTTAGCACAATCATCTCAAATCGAAGCTGACAAAGTTTCTGTTCTGTAGAGAAGTGACGCAATCGAAGAATCTATCCGAACGACGCGGCGCGGCAGAGGACGTACAAACTACTTTAGAGTGAACGACGTGGAAATCGCCGTTACGCCCGCTCGTGTAGAACTGGTACAACTTTTACGATCGTGCGGAATGTAACGCGAAACGAAATAAAAAAACAAAGGACGACTTTTTTCCTCATACGTAAGACCGGCGCGTCACTCGGAGTTTGGAAAAATGCGGACTTTGAAAAAGAGCAAGCGTGACTGGCCTGTGAAACAGACTCCAAGTTTATTTCGCAGTGACGGCCATCCTACTCACAAATCATCCGACACGATAAATACCGTCTACCGTAGCAAGCAAGCGACACGACAGTCTTTACTCGAACTTCTTCGGTGCAGCATAACGCTCCGCGATGTTATCGGGAAAACTTGCGCGACTTCCCAGGTTTCGACTTCCATATTGTGCGATTAAATGCAATATAGAGATTTAAACTGCATCCTCTTTAACTAAAACACGTTTCTCGTTAATAATATCTTCGACGTTTCTGTGTTTTTCGTGATTACTATGGCATTTGCAATGTATTATAAATAATACAATGATTATTCTTTTCACTGATGACGACAAGAATTGTTCAACAGAATAAAAATTTATTTTCCTACAGTCTCGATGGTCAGAGCGAAATTTCAACAACGATTGACGATTTCACAGAACTGGTCCGTTGGAAAAACAATAGTGGATTCGATAGCAACTCAACTCGATTTTATGGAGAACGTTAACGTTTTTCTGGATCGGATCGCGATTGGTACTCTCTAGTTCGCTGTCGCTTCGTTTCCACTAATAAAATAATTGTAGCCAACGGCGGGCACGATGTGAGTGTGACAGTCGGCAGTTGGTGAGGTGGATACCGTAGACGTCACCGGAGTTATGCGTGACCGGGCTGCGAAACCAACCGTGGGGTTTATTTGTAGCGAATGGTGTGCTCTGGTCACGAACTGTAGAACCGGAAGCGGCACAGGCTCCTAGTAATCTCGTTCCGATCCACGTTCGACTCACGCGGATACTGTTCTCGGTCTCGTCGTATGGTTGAGTCGCGTTACCGGTAAAAAAACGCGGTTTAAAAAAAGAGAAAGAAATGGTTGGGCAGAATAGGGGAGGGTTCTTTTAAACTTCAGGGGTTTCGGGGTTAAGTGAAAAGTCGTGTAAAGACCACGAGAGAATCCGCACTAAAAATTACGCGAGAGCACTCTAAAGACAGAAATAGATATGGTAAGTGACTCTAATAATTTTCAACCTTATAAATACCGTTAATTTTTTATTCGGCACAGATTTTTAATGGATATCTAAGAAACAATTTAAATACAGTACTCAACTAAAATATAAAAGAAAAATTCAAGATTAGTGCTTATCTAATCTAATAGTAGCTACATCTAATAGTAATAAGATGTTAACTACTATTAAAATAAAGAGCATTTTGGCCACAATTTTGTGACATTTGCATTTTGTGATATTTGGAATGTGGAACTATATTTGAAGATCTCACTGACTTAATATGCATTATTTCTTAAAAATTTACATTGATATGTTGATCATTTTGATTGTTTATTTTGTCTATTTTATTAACGTCATTGCGAATGATTGCTATTGAAAAGTCAAAACGTTTATTATATTTAACTTTATATTTGAACTTATTAGGAGACATTGATTTTTTATCTTATACTTACTTATTAAACGTTACTTACTTATTGAACGTTAACAATAACATTTTGCTCTTGTATCCTTTGTATTTCTTTTATATTGTTTTGAATTTATTTATTTCTGTTATAATGTACACACACACACACACACACACACACACACACACACACGCGCGCGCGCGCGCGCGCGCGCATAGACCGTATTCGTGTGCAACAATCTGATTTCATCGCTTTTTCTCACACCAAAAAAAAAACAGAGACTTCTCTCCAGAAATCTCGAGAGTAATCTCTCAGTAATCATTTAATTATTGTTGGACGCCAGGCACGAAAGAGCGTGCCACTCTTTCTATAATTATTAGCTGATTTGAAATAATTTCGCGTAATTTATTTGTCGCGACGAATGAGATTCGATCGTTTAGTTATGAAATTTGCAGAGGAGATCATTATCAGCGGAAAAGAAGGTTAGAAAACGAGAAAAATGAGTTAAAAAAAGAACTGCGCATGAATTAATAATAAAAAAAAATAACACTATTTGCCACTTCTGCTGTACATGAAGGACATAATCGTAAGAGATACGTAGATCAGCTATGGTTTACCGGACATTGTAGCCGCCTCGCGCGCGTGTTGTGTGTGTGTGTTTGTGTGTGTGTGTGTGCGTGTGTGCTACATGTTGCACTGCATATTATTACATTAATAGTTCTAGCAATGTCGTTTTTAAATCAATAGTTGTCTCGATAATGGAAATAATAAAGTATAGAAGTCATTTATTCTATCACTATTACATATTTTTTAATTTGGATTAGAAATATGAAAAAAGTTTATTATTATGATCCAATCTGATTAAAGGTGTTGTTCATTTTTGAAGAATGTCTCAGATAAATATGAAAGATGGACTCCGCAAATACATATATTAAATAATATTTTTTATTCTATTTATGAAAAAAATGGATCAGTGAAGCTGTATGTTGAATATGTAGCCGTATTATTTATCAGATTAGATGAATCTATTTGGATCAGAGTTAAAAGACTCTTATAGTAATAACGGAATTAATATTGACGGAAAAAATATTGACAAGGCAATAAGAGTCAAAAATTATAAAATTAAAAATAAAATTACATGTATTGAAAAAAAGACCAATTATCTTAAATTTTACAAATCTTCATATTATAAAAATAGTAAAAATTCACATAGCACGTTTCGGCTAAGATTGAGCCATCTTCAGATGTAAATGTAATGTGTTACATCTGAAGATGGCTTTTGATTTGCAAAAAGCCGAAACATGTTATGTTATGAATTCTTACTATTTTTATAATATGAAGATTTGTAAAATTTAAGATAATTCTTTTTTTCAATACATGTAATTTTTATTTTTAATTTTATAATTTTTGACTCTTATTGCCTTGTTATATATTAATTCCGTTATTACTATAAGAGTCTTTTACTTTATTATTCTATATTTGGATTATAGTTTGTCATATTAGTCTATTCGAAGTAATCGGATATTCTTGATCCTTTGATCCAAGTATCCATTACTTATAGAGATACTGTTAGAGATATTCTAAAACTTTTTTATACCACAATAAATTAAGCTTTTAATATTTAATCATCAAATGATACAGCTACTTTAAAATAAATAAAATATTAAATTCTCAAATATTGTCCCATTCGAGAATCGTAAATTGATCAGGCGCTTTTTCCGATTGAGACTATCTGATGTTTTGTGCTTTTAGTAAATAGAACAATTCTCGAACAAAAGAATGATCGACATTTTGGAACGATCTCTGCTTATCTTTCCTGTTGACTCTTCCACGCGATTAATACGGAAGCACAACGATGATGCGACAATATGATAGTTAATGATAACATTTTCTTTACTCGTCGTAAACAATTTATCACTCTTTCTGTGTCGCTCATTTTATCGATTTTCCTCACGTATAAAAGCGCGACACGAGAACTTATAGAAAGTACTTCGAGAAGAAAGGAAGTCAACAGATAAATGGATTAAGAAGGGTTGGGAGGAAGTGAATGGCAAGAGTCTTTCGCGAAACCGAGGAGTTATGAAAATAGAAAATCGCGATTCAAATTGTTTCTCGGCGCGTTTTCATCGAACAACGGCAAGCATTTAATCACGCGATAGTTAAAATGATTTAATGCCGCGAAATACCTTACCATAATATTACGCCCGCTCCATATTGTCCTCTGAAAGGAGGAAGAGATTAAAGTTTCCTTAAAGTTGGCTTTTTGACACAGCGTCAATATTTTCCTGTTTATCGCTAGAACCCATGGACGTGTTCCTACATGATATATCTCTTAAGGCCTTAAGAAAGTATTGCCGCGAAGCGTAATTTCAAGCTTGCCATGCTCGGTGAAAGAGAGAGTATGTGTGAGAGAGAGAGAGAGAGAGAGAGAGAGAGAAGGGGGGAAGGCAAAGGAAACAGATGGTCAAGGAATAAGGGGAGGGGGAGAGGTTACGAAGTAAAGGAGACAGGAGTGTACCGTTGGAGAAACAGAGGCAAACGGAAACGAGGGTTGTTCCTTGACGAAACTTTAGCGGTATCGTGGAGATAGACTAGAAATGAGGGAGACGACGAAGAGAGGAAACAGAAACGGAAGAGAGAGAGAGAGAGGAAGAGAGGAAGAAAGAGACGGTAAATAAATTTATGGGGAAAGTTAAAAGCATTGCAAGCTCAGCGGTGCAGCGTGTTGCCCCGAGCGCATTTATTTTTCATTTTTCTTTTACCACACATCCCCCTTCAGCCACCACCAACTACTACTCTCTCCCTACTCCATCCTTCTAGTCGGTTCGCCGCGCTCCATGAGTGCAACGGCCAACGTGTTCTCTTTCTCTTTCTTCTCTCTTTATCTTTTTCTCTGAGTCGCTCGATGCGCCGTTTTTTTTGCGTTTGGATGGCAAATTGGGTTACATAGAAGCACATTCTGACAGCAGGAAGTCACCGTGTTTTAAGGAGGTTAATTAACCGCGTTTTGCCGTCGGCTAATACGAAACGCATTTTAATAATAAAATACGCAGGATAGCTGCGGATTCGCAACTGCATTCTATCCTTCCGTTTATCTGTAATCTGCCTTACTTATTCAATAAAATGCGAGAATCCACCAATATTTTGTAAAAAATCTCTATCATATCTCCGTAAATTAAATAAATTTCCATACCGACAATTTATCATGCGGTCTTCCTGGTTGAAGAACTGCACGCTTACTCTAATCTGCGCGACTTCGTCGTGTCAATAATTCATGAGGCGAGCTCTGGCCGCAAAAACATTCGATGCCGTTATCTCGTTCAGCACAAATTTTCCATTGATCTCGGTAATAGCTCCTCGCGTCTTTCGTTCCGTTATATTCACGAAGCGAATTCCAGGGAAATGGGCTACACGTTGATAAATTGCTCGCTGTTCCCGCGATACCAACGTGAAATCACGAGACCGATACGTTTCCGACACTCGTAAACGTGATCGAGAGATATTCCCGTTTGACTATCCGGTTGTATGTTTTGTTGAAAACAGATTCGCGTCGCGAAAGTGCATGTTGAATTTGAGAGGCTGAAAATTCGGCTGAAGCGCGAAGATCGAAGAGCAAGACAATCTGGCTGCGAGAGACAAAACAGGTAAGATAATGGATCAGTTAATTACAGAGTTCGCTAATTTGATAGAAGGAAGAAAGAAGGATATCGTTTTGTCGTATTAAGTTTAGATCGCTCGAACTGGAATCCAATTTCAGGTTTAATTGCTACCGCGTTTATTATTAAAGAACAAATTTTCGCGTGTAGAAAATAGTCGTTATACAAAATCAATGCAATAAAAATGCATAAAATCAATATTGATGTGCGCGACAGTAATAGCGCGGATATTGTTTATTATTGAGAAATTGTAAAAAAGAATTTGTTAAATATATTAATTAATAGTTAGATAGAAAATGTCTCAGTTTTCTTAATATATCTTGAATATTCTAAAGTTTGTAATATAAATAATACTTTTGAGGTTTCCACAGATATTTTCTTCAAGGAAGTTTGGTTTATGGGTTATCTTGTCTGTGTCTTGATACATCGTTAATTAATGAACATTTCAGTTTACTTCATCAGGACGAGAAGTCCTGCAATGTTCACGAAACGTTGGCAATTAACGATATATTAAGACATCAAGGTAAACTGTACAAATAAAATGTTTTTATGTTATATAATATTATTTTTCATGATTATTTTAATAAATAGGATTACTATCCCTATTAATATGCCTTTAAGCCAATTTGCTTATTACTAAATTAATTATTAAATATTGTAACATTAATTTTTTCTGCTTGGAATCAATATCGGTTTTTCAACTATTCTCTTTTGTTATAATGTTTTTCTAATCTAAAAAATGTTAATATGTTTTATAATATTTAAAAAAAAAATAAAAAACATGAATAAAAATAGTAAGATATAGAATGATATATAAATATAGATGTATAAAATAGTAATAAAAGACAATAGGCAATTAATTCATAAAATTAAAAATAAAACAAGGGCTACGAATCAAGCTATCTAGCCCTTGTTTTATTTTTTATTTTAAAAAACATGTTTTTGTCTCTATTTAGTTTTTGTCCTGTATCTTCAAATAGCGATGACCCAATTTGTATGTCTAACCGCATTTGATTCATTTTAATATGTAGTTAAACTAAAACAAATAATAAATTTAAGCTAACTTAAATTAATATTAGTTTAAGTTAATATTACATAAATCATTATATCAATTATATACTTATTTCAATGTAATTACACTCATAATACAACATTCTCAGCTTCTAAAGAGCATATTGATAGGGACAAGTTTGAAATCTTGTGATATGTAATACTGGATTCACATAAATTCCTGATATCTTTCGAAAAAGGTTTAAAATAATTTCAATAATTAAAAAATAAAATATTATCTTTGATATCGTATACATTATAACACAGGCCCATAAAAAAAAAGTATCCTGTGCTGGAGTAAAGTCGCTGAATACGAATCTGACATCAAAATAAGATCATTTAGGATAAATTGTCGATTTAGAACGAAAAAATGACCCATTTTTTTCCATTTTGATCTATTTTTTGCTCTAGATTGAAAATTTATTTTGGATGGTCCTATTTTGATATCAGATTCGTATTCAGTGATTCAAAATACATAAGAATAGCTAGGTCTCCATCCAGGCACAGAATACTTTTTTGTGGACCTGTATAATTTAACTTAAAAATAATACTTGTTCTTATTTATTCATACTAGTTTTCTTTATGGCTTATTGAAATACAAAGGTGTACTAATAGGAACAAATACAGTAGTAGGGAGATATCCTTTTGTTTGGAATAAAAAGGATTTTCGTTCTCAGGATATCCCCAGAGAAATTTCTCTAAAGAAAATAAATCTTTTACACTAAATGTGTCGTTAATTAGCGTGTCAAAGCAGTATGACGTCGGTTTCATTAAGAATGCTTGAATGCTAATCGGCAAACATTCAACAGTTTCGCCAATTAAGTACAACGCGCCGATATTGTGGGTATCAGAGTATTTGTAGTTTGATTATGGTTCTGCAACCAATTATCAAACCAACCACACTAATCGGTATCCTGTTGTCATCGCGATGTCTGGAACACTCTAGGATTAGCGTTTCGTCTCTACACGCGCAAGATGTAGATGTAGATGTCAAAAGCAATCTGGATCATCAAATTAATATCGATCAAATAGTGTTCATATTAGCATCAACCACAGTCGATCCTAGATTTGAGATTGCACAAATTACTTCTGCGTTGAATATTTTATCGAATGTAAGTACGATAAAATATTCGACAGCACTCTTCTCTAACATTACTAACTAAACAAGTTACAACGAGAGAATCTACTTCTACATACGATAAACATTTGTCGAAACTAATTTCTTTTGATTCTTTCTTTCTGTCGTGCACATGTAGTAGTTCAAAACATTATCGGTCAGACCAAAATGCAAAAATTTCTGTCGAGTAGGTAAATTCAAGGAGGGCTAGTTCTTAAAACTTTTTTTGAGAGAAGAACAAATAAAAAGGTGTAGAAATAAAAAATGTATGAATAGTATAGACAAAATTAAATTTATTAATCGGAGGAATATAGCTCATAGCGATGAAGTTGTTTCGAAATTCAAGCTCTAAAGATATATATATAGGTACATACCTAGAGAGAAAGCCGACATCAAAGAAATCATCAGAATGTAGCGTAACTACGAAAGAAAATAAAGAAGATGAAAGGGTAAGGTAGCAGGAAGACCGAGAGAGAGAGAGAGAGAGAGAGAGAGAGAGAGAGAGAGAGAGACGGAAGCAACGCGATCAGGCACACGTCCAAACGACACCGTTTGCTCTTAGAGGCTACTCTCAGTGTCAAGCTCTTCCCATCTCCTCACCTTCCTCATGAAGGGACAATTCTTCCGTGCGAACTATACGTAAACTTATGCCCGGACCCGTTCCACGGGTCATCAGGGGTTCATACCACTACATTGCCTTCACTTCCGCGAATTTATAGCGATCATTACGATTTCTTGCCTGCAAGAAGAGGGCAAAGAGTAGTGATATAAAAGAGTGCGGATCATTTGGTTCTGCGTAACAATATGTTCCAGGATATTTTAGTAGCGATTCTCTGCCGTTTGGTGTATGTATTCGTGACTAACGCATATGCTGCAACGACAAATGGAACCAGCGTCGTCTACAAAAGTTTCCGCGATCTGACATGGCACGCTGAATGCGGAAGTATAGACATGTTTATCACAGAGATAATAATATGATTGACAGAGATTGATAGAACATGCTTAACTCTACTCTATTTTTTTAATTTCTCATTCTATATGTATTTGTGCGATACTGTATTTTTCGAAAAAGCATATTCTGTTAATAAAAAACTAGATTTTTACTGTTTTAATATAGTTTTAATACAAATGATTGTTACAATTTTTACGTAAACTTCTCGTAAAACACAAACACGCACATAAGTTTTCCAAGGAAGCTCATTTCACACATTTATAACAACTTAATGGATACAATGCCTACGTTGGTATATACCATGTTCCGAGATCGTAAAATGCAGTGAAAGAACGCGTTGAACGCTTAAAAATATACAGGACGGCGGTTTCATGAATTTCATTTACGATCGGACTTTTAAAGAATGTAATGTTCGAAACATTGGAGAATGCATTGGTCCGACATTCCGTTGCGTTCATTGTCGTTACGCAATGAAATATATGAGATTTTAACGAGGATTCGCATAAATTGTTATAAACTATACACGAGAAAAGTCTTCGATTTGTAAAAGTCTACGGTATCTGATGAACAATTAAGTGACTGAATAATAGTATGAGTTATTTTATGATTATCCTCGCTTATTAAGATAATAAAAAATATGTTCTTTTATATCAGCAAGAAGTTATTTTCGTCATTATAAATTATGTATCCAATTACGCAATTATGTATCATTGTAATCCACTCTTTCATCTAATTTGACATCTTGTCTGATCTTTGAATGTAATTAAACATTTTTTTTTCTTGTCATTCTCCTGGATTAAACTAAAATTTAGGGCATTGCAGCGGAATTTATTCGTTCCGGATGTTGGTGTTTCGTGAAATAGCTCCCGTTGTTTCCATGTTTGCAACGGAGTTGCATTGCAGCGCGCAGTGCTCCAACGTCCCCGGACTTGCTCCGGACTTGCACATGAGAGAAGCAACGAGGAGATCTGTCGAGTACGACGAAATTGCGGTGACTTTCCTGCATCGTTGCGGTTTGATGTGACATTCACTCGCGAGAAAGCAAGAGGCCACTTTTATAGTTTATTTTCCGTATGTCTCCATAAAATATTATTATATAACGTAAGAATCGAAATAAGTGTGTCGAAAAATAACAGTAATAATAAAATCATGCAAGTAATGTTAGTATACTTAAGTATACCAAATGCGCGAAGATACATTTGCCATATCGCGCGAAAAAGAAATGTTACTGTTGTATATTTATACATAAACATCATCATGTCAGCGTGCACAATGAATTTGCATTTACACGATAGCGCGGCGGAGAAAGAAAATATTACCAACATGCATGTTACCTTTGGTGTTTTCAGACGCTCCAATACGAGGGTATCACTCGTAATCATGCGGTTAAATTAGCACGTTGCTGTGAAAATAATTGTGCCGTCGCGACTAGAAAATATTGGCGAATCGATTGCCTCGTACAATGACCGATTACATTTTGCCTGGCTTCCTCGCGTTTCTCAACAATTCGAGCTATCAAACAATGACAAAGAGAAATGCCCGCATTTATTCTGTATCCGTTAGCTGTATCATCATTGAGTTCATTCGTTGATTAATTTATATTTTAATTGCCAATTTGAAGAAATGTTCAATTGATTCATATATTACGTAATAAAATTCTATTATATAGAAGTTGACATCTAATATGTGTATACATAAAAGCTTTGAAATGTCAATTCTGTGAGATAATCGAGATACTTTAGATAAGAGAGATGATATTGCTGATGTTGCACATGCGCTGATGGAAATTTTTTAATTTTCTGAGTAATAAGGTACAAAGAGCAAGTGTCTGCAAAGATCCGTCATCCGAAAAATGCGCAAAACTGAAACGAACTGTATACGGTTACCGCCGTGATATAAGCTAGTTATGACAAGAGGAAAGCAAAAATAATTATGGCAGTATGCGCCGGTGGTACAAGTTATCGCAATAGCGTGACTTGGTGCAAAGGCGTATTCGAATCATTACTGACACGAACGTACCGCATTGTTCCACACTCGCACCCTTGCACGGGGCAAACTTTTATTCAACACAGTAACGCTCATACACCTCTGTTCTTACATTATATATTATATATACAAGTATATATGTATACATATATATATATATATATATATATATATATATATATACAAGGTGTCTCACAATTACCGCATTTC
>Ga0157363_1002957_pt1 | contig 15166 bp, 6 predicted proteins | sample AttsexASBM1_FD_111477 | JGI IMG/M metagenome (GOLD analysis project Ga0157363, IMG submission 111477) | Fungus gardens microbial communities from leaf cutter ant in Ribeirão Preto, State of São Paulo, Brazil - Atta sexdens ASBM1 | ecosystem: Host-associated > Fungi > Mycelium > Unclassified ...
GAAAAATCTGCGTTTTTTATTAAGCTGCTCAAACGTGAGGAACACGAAATCAGAAAAAAATACCTCCGGATATTTCTTTATCTTTTTTGTGTGTGTATACCTACGTCATTCTTATACAATATGTGTATGTATATATATATATATATATATACACACACACACACTCACCCGCAGTACTGAGCCCAGGACTAGAGGTGAATTTCGCCACATCGACGATTTTTACGGCAAAAATTTGCCCGGTGTGACGGTGAATGCATTTCCGAACGACGCTGAATGGTCCTCTGCAATAATATAAATGCGGACGTCAACAATAATAATTATACTCGTGGCATGGTTGTTGAGTACGAATTATGCACATTATCTGATGACTAGGAAATCGGATAAAAAGCTTACTCTATGAACTTACTCTATAAACACAAACTACTAAATATCTAATATTTAATACCTGCAAAATGTACTAGAAAAGAATAATGGATTTTATTCGAAAAAATTTTCTATACGTTTTCAATTTTTCGTAATGCCGCGTATAATTAAATAATAGAGACTTTAGTTCTTTAAATAGTTAGTAAATTTTAATTTACTCTTTCATTTACAAAATATAATTGCAGAATCGACTAAAATTAAAATATAGACATAAAAATAAAATATTATAAATACAAGTGTAAATATAAATATAAGTATAAAATAATAAAAATTGTTATTTGGATATTAACAAATTTCAAGTTGAAGGAAAGTTGAAGGACATTTTGTAAAATGAAGTTCCGGTATTAAAGGATTAATATCTTGAAATTTCTTTGACATCACTTTATAGACCAAGGTTACGTCCTTCTGGTGACCTAACGCCATTTTTAAATGTCGCGTGCGCTGTGACTCTCCATTTTTCTTACGCATGCATATACTAATTTTGCATCTGCACATTTTATATCTACATGTAAATTTTACAGGGCTTTTTACATTAATATAAGAAAATCTAGAAAAGAGGGAAATGTCAATATAATCAATAAGGTCATAGTTTGTTGAAATATTGAAATCTTGTAAGATCAGAAAATAATAAAATGTTTTGGAAATAATTCTAATATAAATTCATAATTTTGATATAAGATATTAGTATTAATAAATACATATAAATTTTCATTGCTAAATATAAAACGCTTTTATATTTAAAATCCATTGTATTTACTTTCCTTGTAATATGAAACAAATCGTAACAAACACTATTCGAATAAAATATAATTATTTTTTAAAAGCATTGATAATTACACTGTTAAAAAAATAGCTGATGACCGCTATCTTTACCGATTTATTTCTTTTCGTAGATTTGGAATAAAAATAAATTAATGACAAATGTCAATAGCTTAAAATAAAAACATTCAATATCAATTCTAATTACCAATAGATTAGAAGCAACAAAAACTTCATGTTTATATTTAAAATATCTGGATGTTTATTTTTAAATCATACACACAGCAACACACAGTATATATACACACACAGGAAAATGCACACACATACACGATTATTGATAGATCGAATTTCCAGATATTGATGTCATATACTGGATATATAGTATCATATAAAGAAGATAATCTGTGTGAGACAGGCGTCTGTGCATGTGCGTGTATGAGTAGGGCATATGATCAGTTCTGTACTTAAGGGTTAAACTCGATAGCGGTCTCGGTTATCCATCGAATGATAACCACGCATGCATTCATGGAATTCGTGAAAACCCACAATGGAGAATGTCGTGCGTATAGCATTTCACACAAGCAACTATCCTTGCGGTTTGCATGATAATGATGCACCATCCTATCTAACATAAATTGTTCCAATAGTGAAATAAATCTCGTTTGTATTTTATTTGTACTTGCATAGTAATAACGTTTCGTTTATTTTGAAACGTCGTAAGTATTTTCAATTTTCTTTCTGTATTATTTTTCGATGTTCAAATAGCTACATTATTTTTTATTTGATATGTAATCGGTCGATATAAATGGACAATTATTTTTAAACGATGATATTTAAAAACTAACGATTTGTTCATAAAATATAAGTATATTTTTTAGATTATAAGTGAAAATTAGATCAATAAAAATAAATCCTATTTTAATAGGAAGATAGGTAGATTTTGATGCTTGATAAGGTATATACTTTAATACATTTTTCAGTTTTGTAAAACTCACTAATTCAATTTGTCAGATTTAAAACGTACTCATAAACTGAAGCTAGAAATAATATCGCAAATTACATTGATTGTCAATTTAATAATAATACTAATATTGCTAATAAGCATCTTAAAACACTAGGACTTATTGTCGAAAATAGAATCTCAGCCTGGATTTTCTTCATTTGCAGTTTTATCAATTCGATTATCAAGTCATATGGAGATAGTTGAAATACTAACTAGTTGACAATAACTAGTCAATTATTAGTTTAAAAATTATTAAAGCAATAATTAATGTAATTAATATTTTTTAATTTCATAATTCTTTAAAATTAAATCACCAGAATTTAGCACATCATAAATTAATTTTTCATATATTTTGTAAATTTATTTCATTATTATTAAACTATTAATAATAATTTTCCTATTAATATTATATTAATATTTTAAATATTCTGTACGTTCTCATAATAATGAATCGTAATATATAATATATAATAACGAACACATTTAATAAAAATATTATAATCAATAATTTAACGTTATCATGAACATGAATAATTATAATGTTATTTATAATAAAAATTATAAAATAAATAAAAATAAATTATTGTATGTTTGAAATCATTTATTCATGTTCGATTGATAGCGTGAATGTATTGTATTTATCATCCCTCTTAGATATTTAATGTAGTGATGTATCTACGTATAATAATAGAAAGTAAGAAATTTATAGTTTCCATTCAAAATCATAAAAATTAAATATTTATGTTCAGCTATAAACTATTTTTAACGTAAGATGAAATAATAATGTTATATAAATTTTTTATTTTGCATTTGCATGTTTATATTCATATTTTTTTAATAAAGATATTATTATTATGTGTATAGTGCATTTAAAAAGCACTCAACTTATTGTATTTTTTTTAAACAATCTCAAGATAAAATAAAAAATGCAATATAGTCTTTCAAAAACATGCTTATATAAATTCTATACACATATATGCATAGCCGTCATCTCCGGTATATTCGCGAACGAGTTACTAAATACATCCTCCGTTTTTCGTTGTTAAAAGCTCTCTTGCAAGACGGCTCTTGAGTGCCTTAAGGCCTTCATAAAGCAATTCGCACGAAAGCGTAATCCGCCTTTTATGAAAAGCTATTGACTTCTCGTGTCAGTTTCCAGAAGAGGTCAAACATTACTGCGACCTATATTCAAAATCAATTTTCCGCTTGAAAAGGAATTCATATGCAAGATTTCTTTTTTTCTATTTCTACATACATGAATTTAGACAAATATATGATTTTATATTCTTAACAATTCTTTTAATAATCTGTATAATGAAGTAAATTCAAATGGATGAATTGAGTTGTCTGTCGTTAAAAGTTTTTCAAAAATTTCATCAAATATCTTCTTAATTAAATTAATTTGATATTATATATAAAAATAAAACTCCATTCAAAGAGCATTCATAGGTATAGATTACTAGTGTACTAGTTTCCACTGCATCATCAAATACTTTATTTAACCTTCTGGTCATTGTAAATTAAACTTCAAATCGATCGTAATTGAACTTTGGCTTTTGTCGTTAACAAGTTACATTGAAGGGTAGGCATCACTGATACAAGCGCTCAAGTTTCATGCAGAATTCTGCTTTCCAAAACGGTAATTACGACATTAAATCAGTATACGCTTAAATTGTTAAGTAAATCTGCTAGGATATATAGCATGTTGCTCACATTGAAGCATAACTTAACCGAATATATATAACATCATTGAACATAACTTAATTAAAATGTTGCATTCAAATTGCTAATTTATAATCTATAAGTTCATTAATCAAGAAACTTGTGCGTTGTGCAATCAAGTATGTGCGACTTATACACACCGTGAAATAAAATATTGGAAATAAAAAATGTTATATCAATATTTTTCCTTTATATTTTCAATTTCTTATAATTAATTTATTTCCAGAAATAAATATTTATTCAGTAGGATTTTTATATAGTCATAAAATAGCGCATACATTTTATACATTAGATTGATAACTTTACCGGATATATAGATGTGTAATAATGCCACGTCTTATAATTCATTTTGTAATCATTACAATATTTTTCTACGATTTATATTTTATTCGAAATATTTTATTCGAAATAAGTCGATATTTTATTCGAAATAAGTCGCAAACATTAATATATTATAATAAGTTTTTAAATATTCGGTTAATAAACAAGCTTCTCTTCGAGGAGTTTCAGATCTACCGTAATTGGACACTTGTTTATGGATGCAGAAACTGCATTCGATGCCGAACTACATCATCAAGATATACGTTTGCTCGACATTAACATTCTATCTCTATTCCTTGTTCATTTTCACAGTATTGGAGACACGTAGACGTAATAGCTATGCCCAACTACAAGGAAAAGAAAAGGATGGGAAATTGAAACCACTAAATAGGATTGTTAGTGAAAGTCAGGAATAAATAACGTTCCCAGCTAGAACAGAAGCATTCAGAAAGGCTCGTTTAACCCGCTGAAATACTCCCTTTTACGTCGACAATCCTCATCAGACTATTTAATCGCTCTTACTCCATATACAATTTCTCTGTAGTTACTCTTATCAACACGTACAAATCACATATGCTACGGTTAACCGAAACGCAGTATAAATACTGCACTTACTCATCTACCTCGATGGCTCTGTTAAACTTAAGTCGCGTCGTCGTGCAGATATTACGTGTTCTCTTCCTCTATATTATCACTGCGAGTCATTTATTGCTTGCAGTTAGACTTTGCAATAGTAAAACTAATGATCAACGTTACGTATATTATTTAGGATAATATAAATGCCGAATATTTTGAAACTTTAAAAAATGTTTTTTAGTTGAATATACCCTAAGTAAAGCGAGACATTTTTATATTCTTAAAATTTACTTAAAAAGAGCTAACAATGTCATAATATATCATATACATATTCACATGCTATTGTAAATTTCAATATAGATTTGTAAAAATTAATCAATTCTTTATTTCTTTTACGTTAAAGCTTTATATAGCAAATCTCTCGAATTGTATGTCCCTCGCGTAATATAATCATCAGTATTTTTTCGGTCTTTCTTTTCAACTTTTAATTTAAAATTTATTACTTTTATAAGTTTAAATATTCTGTAGTATCAGTATTTTTTCGGTCTTTCTTTTCAACTTTTAATTTAAAATTTATTACTTTTTATAAGTTTATAAATATTCTATTCTTATCATGTTTTTTCCGTTAAATTTGTATGATATGCAATAACTTTTTGTATACAGTATATTCGATGCGATGAGAAGTAATATGACAGTTAATTTCTATTACTTTCCATATTTTTTAATTTTGAAAAAAAAAAAACAATTTCCTAGATAAAACACTTTAGATTAGTATCTTGATTAGATTGTTATCTTGAATTTTATTTGTTGAAAAATGTTTGTTTAATAACATATTAATAATATTGAGTCAGGAAAAAAGTTTCTTCGTATGTTTTAATTCAAAATTATATATCTTTATCAAAAATGAACGAAATTTAAATTAAAAAAAAGATTTTAAAGCTTGAAATCTCTTTCGAAAGGTTACTATATTTTTTGAGTTTCTGTGAGTTTGGTAATTTTTACATTTAAAAAAATTACGAGCTGAAAAAGAAAAATTTTCTTTTCCCTTTTGGGGATTTCTCACGTGCCCAAAAAAAATTTACGAAAATTTTCGACTATTTCGTAAAAGCTTGAAACTTTCCCTACAAAATCATTTTTTTTTTAATGTTCCTGTGATTTTTTGTTCCTGAGTTATTCGCGAGTTAAGTGAAGGAGCATTTTGATTTTGATTGCTCATAATTCTGATAAAAATCATCATACTGCAATTTAAAAAACAGATTTTTAAAGCTGAAACTTTGCTCTAGCAAACGATATAATTGTAACAAAAATTTCACAACAAATGAAAAACTTTTGTAAAAAAATTTTTTTAAATACGAAGAAAAAATTTTTTCCCCGACGTAATATTATAACAATTAAAAAATATTAAACATTAGGTATAGATTGCTTTTTGATATAATTTTTTCTTTCTTTTTTCTCTTAACTCTTATTGAAATCATATAAAATCTCAAGAAACTAAATATGAAGAAAAAAAAAATGATATTTTTATTGTTCATACACATGCATTGCTTCACGCATGCATTGCTTTATGACAAATATTTCTTAAATTGATACAGATATTTTTGTCCTACTCTTTATTCAAAAAGTTTTATCTAGCAGTCACATCTCAATAGCGTTTTTATGGAAGTAATGTGACTTGTAAGTTATCTTACACGTCTACTGATAGTCAAATCAACATTTTGTTCAAGATTATGTCTTACTGATGTATATTATCTTTTACTGGGAATTTACCGTTAATCGACTGATATAAAATAAACGAAAGTAACAAACGCGTTGTAGTTGACTATGTACAATTCAAACATGTTGGTAGTCATTCCGTTTCTTGCGTGTTATATCATTTGGGCAATTTCCAGCCCAATTAACACTGGTAAATCATCTGTTTATTTTACAATTTTATCGTCAAACGTTCACGAAATTTGTTTTATCGTCGCGTTAATGATCTTTAGGTATTAGCTGCACAATATCTATACGGTACAAATTTGGCGATCTTAAGAAGCCTGAACCATTGCTCCTAAAACGGGTCGGCAAGTATGCGACCATTTGGTATCCGGATAACAATAATGGAATACTGAGGATATCCGCGGGTGATTCCATTTATCTGGCATGCCCAGGCAAAAATAATTATTTCCAAAACAGAAGTTCAGACAACGAGATCAAAGCAGTTTGTGTAAGAGATAAGGTGTTTGACGTGAAAGGCGTTCACCAGCATATCTCGTCTCTAGTTTGCAAATCTTATCCCGAGCACCATGCTAAATATATGGGCACGTCGCCTTGCTTCGGCAGACACAGCCCCATTGAGATTGGTTTCAACGTGAACGGCACCTTCATCCGCACTATTGAATTATGCTGCGATAGACGGACATATATGACGTACTACACGAAGTTCATATTGACGAAAATGATCAAAAGTTATCAAAGGGGCTATCCCAGGTGAGGTCTTGCAATAACTGATCGAATCTTTATTCAGTGATTTTTCTTTTTGTAAGATCTTTGAATGAAATAATTGTTCAAATTTTAAGAAAAGAGTTCTAACAAATTAAATATATAAATAGTTTAATTTCAAATTAATAACACAGTTGAAAAATTTGTGTTAAATTTAACACATTTGACATCTCAAATTTAATCTACTCAAATTTTTGTGTTGCTTTAACATAAGATGAATATATTAAAAAGTAATACAATTATTATATAAAAAAATTAACACAATAAATACATATAACATTGACACAATTTATAAACAAATTGTGAAAGAATATTTTTCAGTATAATTAACATTTATGATGTGTCAATATATATTTTATTTATTTATCTTAGAATTTACATTTTAAAACATATTATTTTTGTAATATTTGTCATTTACTCATAAATTGTGTTATTTGATACTAAGAAATGTTAAACTTTATTAATTTAACACAAAATATTTAAATAACATCACATGTTAAATTAACACTCAAATATGTTAAAAATTTAACAAAAAATTTTAACAGACTTGAGTAGATTTCCAACACAAATACAAAATGTTTTTTATTGTACATATTAATATAAACTAATATTTGGATTATCAGAAAAATCATCCATTTATCAATAGAATGATTATGTTTCCATACTTATATATAATGTAATTTTTTAATATATAAATATATTATAATTAAAAAAATAATTTTTTAATTACAGTCGCCAATAAAAAAAACGTCGTTTGTGCGACTAATGATTGCATGTTTCAGACCGTCCAAGTTCCTAGTGGGAAAATTTTATCCCGGGATAAATATAGATTATCTGTACAAATTCGAAACTCAGTTAGATACTCTCGCTAGAATCCTGAAGTCGACCAAGTTGGCTAAAAAACGATTGAAAAAATCGCTGCAATTTCTTTCCCGCGGACATATAGTAGCTAAAGGGGATTTTGTCTACGGTAGCCAGCAGAGGTCAACCTTTTGGTACTTGAATACCGCGCCTCAGTGGCAGACTTTTAACGTTGGTAATTGGAATTCCCTGGAGAGCAGCGTCAAACGCTTCGCCGCCAGCCGCCGTTTGGACCTCGACGTTTACACGGGAGTGCACGGTCAGATGACCATGGAAGACATTCATAATAAACAGCAACCCGTATATCTCCACCCCGAAGACGCAGTCATGTCTGTACCCAAGTTCTATTGGAAAGTCATCTACGATCCATTGAGCAAACGTGGAACGGCGTTTGTGGGTCTCAACGATCCGTTCATCACATTAGTCACAGACGACGTATATCTCTGCACAGATATCAGCGAAAGGATCAAATGGCTGAATTGGAGACCATGCAATATCACGTTAGGCATCTCTTATGCCTGCAGCGTCGCTGATCTACGAAAGGCAGTGCCCGTCGTGCCATCGCTCGATGTGATTGATATTCTAATGTGACACGAGTGAATCACTTAGTTCCATTTTTTTATGTATGGCACATCAGTATTTCAAGAGGGTATCAATAAATTATTTCTTATAAATTTAGATTTTTGCACAGAAGCCTTTATGATTAAATATAATAATAGATCAAGAGCATGAAAGCTAACACTAGGTATTTCATGCATAAATAATTTTATAAATTCATATTTTATAAAATAATAACAGATAGACGTTTTTAAATTTATATATGTATATGTACATATATGTATATGTATATATGTATATGTATGTATATATATATATATATATATACTGAGAGAAATGTTTGATACATAATACTTTATTTTGTTGATTTGTGATAAACAAAAACTTTCTTACTTTTTCATTTAAAAATTGTGTTGTTTGTCAAAATTTGATTAGCACAACAACACAATTTTTTAATGAATATATATATATATATATATATATACACAATAAATATATATACACAATAAATAGTTGTATGATCAAAAATATTCTTTAGAATTAATTAAAAATAGATTCGTTAAAAATGATATAAATAAAAAGATGAGAAGCTTATATCACATGATAGAAACGAATATATTAGTAAGGTTGTATTATTTTTACGGTGTAGAATAATATTTAATACAAAAGTTTAACTACACATCTCCATGAGTCAAAGTGTAATGATATTTCACTGAACATACTAAGATACTTTATTTTTTTATACGAACGAGAAGTCGATAACAGGAAGGCAACATCCGTTCGTAACAGTTAATGCAGATGTTAGCAACTTTTTGAACAATATGTTTTTAAAAATGTATTTATATTTAGATAATATTAATTGTATATTTATCCAATTTTGTTTATTCGCAGCAATTTTTTTTATGATCAGCAAACAATAATATTTATTTTAAAAAATTAAATAATATTGATATACTCAATGTTATATAAATGAAAAGATATTGATATCCAATAAATTAATTTAGTTTTTAATGAAAATCGGACGAAATCGACGAAATAAACTATATTGGACCATAATGATCCATATCAATTGACTACATATTAAAATATATCAAAAATGTTTTGAAAATTATATAAATGAATTATTACGATATAATATATATAGACAAAAGTTAGTCATGCGAGAATTTTTATTGAAATAAATTTCTCTAAAGGCATTATTATCACGCTTTAAAGCAAGAACCTTGTATGTTGACATATCACGCGCTTTGTGTAAATTCAAGACAAACTAGCTTTATCTCCAAGACATAAAATAGAATTTATTTCAAAAAGTTAAAAATTTAAAGCGATTATCTGTGACACAATTTTACAAACTTGTTCCTCGCAGAAAAGATATTACTTGCAAAGAGAATAATGAGGATCTCGGTGAGCACATTTGAATAAGAGAAGTTTGTTTTTCCTTGTGGATTTTTTTCTTCAAAATAGAATTTCATTGGAATATTATGTTATTGGAAAATATTAAATATAATGTTTGTCGAAAATATTTGTCTAAAATATTTGAAGAAAATCATTCCACATGTGCATATTTTATATTTTTATATTCTGCGTTTATATCTACTTTATATGTATATAAAGTATATTAAAGTTTTTTTATTAATAATCACAGAAAACTGCTATCTCATAATATATATCTTTAGGATGAATAAATAATGTATAAAATAAAAAAATCGTTACCTTTTATTATTATAAAGCAAAGTTACGATAATAAAAATGTGTTTTAAACTCTAATTTAAATATTCAATATTTTTATAACAAAAAAAGATATAGAACATACTCTATAAAATAAAAAAAAATTTATTTCAAGATGAATCGAATAACATTTGTTTATTACAACAACTTCTATTATACATTGAAATAAAATACGATATTTCAGTACTAAATAAAGGCAAACACTTTTAAATATCAAAGTAAAAATCAAACATAAAAGTAAAATACCAAAGCAAATAAATTTAAAAAAAACATAAATTCTCATTTATTTTAAATCTCTATAAAAGTATATTTCAATATTCGTTAATGTATTTTTTTTATGTGATATAAATGCTATTTCCTTTTTTGAATTATTTTAAAAATTAGATTCGTAAATTAAGTTCAAGGACAAATATCACGGTAAGAGTTTATTCTACCTTTTAAAGAACGCAAACACACCTAGGGTCTTTCGGGAGTTTGCGAACAAATAAAAAGTAGGGCGTGAATCGTAAAAGCAGAGCACGCCGTCTCGTATATCTCGCCTTGTACATGTCCGCATCGAGATTTAAAACCGTCGAAGCATTCTGGGGATTTCTTGGTGCTTTCGCTTCCAGCGAAGCGATGGAGCACCGAGGTAAAAGTGTCGAAGGCTTCTGTTCGATAAATTCGTTTCCATTTCCACAATAGCTCTCGATACAACTGATCCTTATTTATTATCTAATAATATCCATAAAAAAACAAATGTGCAACATTAATAATAATTTTATTTTGTTGTATTTTTAGCTGTTTGTATTTAGTTTTTATGTATATTTTTTCTCTTTTACGAGGAATAATATACATTATTCGCATGATGCACATAATTTAGAAACTCAATTGCAAAGCTTGCAGCAATATGTAATATGAAGGATAATTAAATATTGTGTACACAATCTTTTATGGGCTCGTCACGTTCCAAAAAAAGTTGAAACATACTAAATATGTATTTAGCTGAATGGAAATTCAATTATAAGAATTGTAAAGTTGAAAACTTTAGAGGAATTAAATTCGATGGCTACGAAATAATATATATGTATAATAATAAAAGATGTCATTATCGTTCCGGGGCGTATTACTTCGTAATATTTTAAATAGGGAACAAAATTTGTATAGCAGTCGATTGAAAGGAACGACTTTTAAAGAACCATTTATCCCTATAGCTTACAGCATTTAAGTTCAATTGACGTAGAAAAGAGCGTCGGCTGTGCGAATTCAATTAACTGTAATGAACGAAGAATGCGCCACTTCTTGATAACCTCATGTTGAATTTAATTGACGAGATCCATATGTAGGCATATGTATGTAGGATGATCTCTTCAAACTGTCCCTATTGAAATGTTTCTGCACCAATTGTTACGCGACAAAGCGTTTCTACTTAATTACACAGTTGAAAATAGCAAGAAATTAATGTTATATGCAGTTGATCAATTCTCAACTTGTTTGACAACAAAAACAAATTATTATCGTATTTGATTAATATTTATGAGCTTTAATAATTTCAAATTACAACTTAATAATTTCATAATTTATTCATTTTTCGAAAAATAAATATTTTCCTGATCGATATTAAAAGATTAGTTATTTATTGTATATTTTCTATCGATCGATCAATTTGTAAATATGTTTAATTAACGAGTTTGGCATCTTCAATGGGCATAATGGAGATAGAATATGTGATGCTAATTTAACAGGATTTCGAGTTTAAATGAATTATAACATCGATGTGTGTGACAATATCGTATGATTGATTATATTTTCATAAATAGCTTTTCAGCAAAAATATTATTAACAATGCGTGTCGAACAATACGTTAATTCTCAGTTTACGAGAAAATCTATCATTGGCATACAAGGATAGAACTTAAAATAGAATATATTACATCAAGATAATGCATTAGATAAAAATTCGACATCTAACGTTACACTAATAAAAGCACTAAAAAATATGGCAAAGATCTTTTAATTCTGCAAAAATGTATGTTTAATCGACGATTTCTCTATCTTTCTCTTTTTAATTATATTGAATCGCGGCATATATAAATGTTCCTCTTTCGAAAGAGGATGACATCACCCTCTCTCAAATATTGAATAATTTATAAAAATCTATTAATACTAACTTTTATAAAATTATTTAAATATAAAATAATTTATAAAAGTTAATTAGTAGTAAGTTACACAATTTCAAGGAGTATTATAGTTAATTTATATGCATACTTCAATATATTTATAAGGTATCCGATTAATATCTAAAAATCTCATACTGATTTTGAAGAATCACGAAATAATACATAAAAAAGAAAGAAATGTAACATATAAATAAAAATAAATACAAATGAGTGAAAAATGTAAAAGTAAACGAATGAAGATAATAAATTGCATACCATTTATAGCAGCATTATAATTGTAAGTTATAAATAGTTTAGACGGGCAGAGAATAAATCTGAGTTATAAGTCGATGATCGTCGAATAACCTACGCCTTTGTGACAGATATTTTAGTCGCAGCTGGTAGCGTATAGTATTTTGACATGAAGGTTAGCCAATTGAATGATAAATCAAGTATTGGCTTCCAATACAAACGAAATTGCGTTTCTGTTACAGCAATCCCTGCTTTTCAACCTATAGTCTTTCAGCAGATTAAATAAACCATTTCGGTGAAATCGATCATTTTTAACAGCAGTGTAATATGAGAACTACGCATTAGAAGTTTCAATTAAATCTTCTTCGTGTAAATTTTCTGTTAATAAGAAATACATCAACACGAATTCATTTTTGTATGTTAATAGTTACTGTATTTTGTGTTTAAAAAATTTAATTTTTGTTTGACATTAATATATGTTGGTAAAAATAATGATAAGTAAATAATGAATTATTGGTTTAGAAAAATTTTAGTAAATAAATAAAAATTCTTTTGTAAAATTATAGCTATTTTCCTATTACTTTTTTTTATATCAATTCGGAGATATAATTTTTTTAAAACTTTTTCTTTTTTTTTTCAAAATTTCAATTTAGATTCCTGAACAGAAATGATAGACATTTATATTATCATATATTAATCTTGAAAAAAAATAAAGGTTTTTCAAAATGTTTAAGCTTCAAATACTTTTTATTAGATCTTTTAATTTTTTCTTTTTCGCTCATCTATTTTTCCTATTTGCTTTTATAAAAAGATATGTTTTTTCAATACTTCAATATTACGTTTGGAGTCAGATGTAATCTTGATTTTTGAATTAATTGCGAAAGTCAATCTTAAACACGTAAAGGTTCAGATAACGATTTATTGACGATTTATTAGACTTGACAGACAAATGAGCTGTTGTCAATATGTCGAATAAGTTATTTATTTTTGAAAGGGATGTAACGAGAATTCATCAAGATCTTATTGAAACAAGCCATCTACATTATTTAGAATACATTCTTTGTTCTTATCTTTTTAGAATCTTATTTTTTTTAAATTTAGAAATTTTATTGTTATTTTTTGTTTTATTCTTATCTTTCGAAAGTGTAGAAATTTAAAAAACATTTGAGCTTTATCTCTCTAGAATTTAGGAAGCTTTTCACAAATAAGTCGGTTCGAGTTTTAAAACTTTAATTTCACGATAAGGAGCAGACGAAATCTACGAAATTTACGAAATCTATTAATACTTAATGAGATATCGATATATCATTCTCAGATATATCGATTGACGGGTAACAAATTACGAGTATAGAGCATACCTATTTATTTTGCGGCACAGGAATGAGCAGGAAAATGATACTGAATTTTATTCGGGCCGTAAGCATGCGTGACAGGTCGGATTACCGGATGGAATTCGACGAAGGTGGAAACGGGAGGCAAACGGAAGGAACTTGCACACACGACGCCTGACTCGTTTTCCTCACTTGACTCTCGCATCTCCTTCCCCAATCTTACACATCGTTACCCACTCTCGTTCCGTGTCACACCGATGCGATGCAATGCGATCTTGGTGCGCGTATACGGGCATTATTTTCCCTGTTCGGTAGGTTACATTCGCGCAGCCGCGGGAAGAACGCATGCACGTACAAGATGCACGCGACCAACACGTTCAAAAGTAACCTCCGCCCACTGCCGTTCATCCAATCGCATCGCGCTTTCTCTCTCGCGCAGCACCCCTTGCACTCTAACTTGCAGATTCTTACTCTCTCTCTCTCTCTCTCTCTCTCTCTCTCTCTCTCTCGCTCTCTCTCTCTCGCTCTCGCTCTCTCTCCCACATTCTCACTCTGCCTGATGTGATTCTCGTTACTCACTTGCCGATAATCTCGCAGAGCTCGTAAACATCGTCGAAGAGAACCTCGTCGTCCGCCATAGTGACGACGAGGAAGAGGAGGAGGTCGAAGGAGTCGACCAAGCTAGGAACCTGTACGCGTCAGGTGATGCGTCGCGGTTACGTGAATGCGTGATAATTCGGAGCGCCTTTTATAAGTACGCGCCTTTTTCTGTCGCTCCGGTCGTTTCCTAACCAACAACGTCGTCGTCGTTGTTGTGATCGACGTCGTCGTCGTCGTCGTCGTCGTCGTCGTCGTCGTCGTCGTCGTTGTCGTCGTCGTCGTCGTCGTCGCCGCCGCCGTCGTCGACGTCTTCGTCGTCCTCGTCGTCGTTGTCGTTGTGTCGTTGTATCCGTGTCGTGTGGAGTACACGCGGCGTGAACGCAGCCACGTATCGAGGATTCACGGGCGCATCGC
>Ga0157363_1002958_pt1 | contig 15163 bp, 16 predicted proteins | sample AttsexASBM1_FD_111477 | JGI IMG/M metagenome (GOLD analysis project Ga0157363, IMG submission 111477) | Fungus gardens microbial communities from leaf cutter ant in Ribeirão Preto, State of São Paulo, Brazil - Atta sexdens ASBM1 | ecosystem: Host-associated > Fungi > Mycelium > Unclassified ...
AAAGCTATAAAATAAAAGTTATAAAATAAAAGCTATAAAAGAAATAAAATTAAATAAAATGCAGATCATAAAAGATCATTGGTAGCAGTATTATTTTATTTATTTTTTTTTTAAATTTATCAAATTTATCAAATGCGATTTGTAAAATTATATATCTCGACTAAAAAATTTATCATTAAAGAGTATGGCAAGCAAAGCAAGAATTTTATGCACATATTTAATATGTTAAATTACTATTACTTAAATGTGATTCCTATAATAATTTATATATCGTATGAAAAAATAGATTAATGTTTAGTTATACATTTTTTATCTTATTTATAATAATATTTCTATTTCAGGCTGGGCCTACAGTTTGCCAAGCATTACACGATTTTCTCGTTAGGCTAGAAATGATGTGTGATGTTATTACGACGGATAGCTGTTTAGGTAATTCCCTGAAGGATCTTCTATTGAAAGTGATATATCAACTTGTGCAACCAAGCGGGCCTCTCATTTTAAGGAAAGGGCCTTTAGATGCGCAATGCAAGCTAATAACATCTGTAATTAATCTGAATTATGTCAATACCGATTTGGGTATCGCAATGAGTATATCGGAATGCGTTGGTGTGTTGGTTTCGACATACGTCAAAGGATTCGAAGGTAAAGTTTTTTTCTTATCAAATATTTTTATTATAAATAAAATTAACAATAGAGACTAAAATTAACAATGTGAGAAGTCTTTAGTAGAAAAAAAATTAGTCTCACACAGTCAATCTATTCAAAAATTAATTGTTAACAAGGTTATACATTTTAAATAGATGGCTATATTGATATTGTACAATTGCTTTTTGTTTTGAATATATTAAAGATTGTTTATTAAAATTATTTTACATGTATATAATATGAAATTGTTTAAAAAATTATAAATATATATTGATTATTAATAATGATTTAATGTTATTGTCTTTGGGTGCGTTTAATAGATGCAACGATTGAGCGTTCAATAATTGTTGCCCATGATTGGAATAGATTTTTCTTTGATAAATCTAGAAAAATATACCAATAGTAGCAAGCGCTCAACTATGTCCGCTAAATGCGCCCTTTGTCTTTTTAAAAAGATTGTAAGAATATCAATATTATTCTAACAGTTGGCGCACAATGTGGAGGTGCAGTTGATTCAAACAATCAATCCGGTAGTTTTGGTGGTCTGTTTGCTTGCGTGCTTGGCGGTGATGCGAGACAATGTCGTCCCGCATCGTGGGACACTTTAATTGTGGCTCTCATCAAATTAGTATGCACACTCATTCAGACTCCATTACCGAATGTACGTATTTTGCATTCAAAAGTTATCAAAGAAATATATTTATATTGATTTCTTTTTTTTTATAACATATAGAAAATGATTTTATATTATATAAATGATTTTATATTTAGATTCGTCAAGATTCTTCGGAGGAATCGGCGGAAATGGAATTGTCTGATACGTGGACTTCTAGAAGCAACGCAAGCGATTCTCAGAATGCAAACACTTGGCAAACGGATGAAAGTAAAGCGGCAGAGCAACGAAACTCTTTTCACTTACAACAACCTAAAACTAGCAAATCTTCCGTGCCTTGTTTGGCTGATACTGGTAACTACTAACTATATAAGAGACTTTATTTTACAAATATATATTTATTCCTCATGTCAAGTACACTAAGTTTAAAATTTTTATTTTTAAGTTTTGCAGCACGAGCCAACTATGATGCGTTTATTAGGCGCTCTCGGTCATAGCACAGGATCCTCGTTAGCCATGCTCTTAGGTGAAAGTGCGAGTGCAGCATCGACTACCGAGCTCGGTGATCCGGCTTCAATAGCGGATGCAACATTCCAGCTCCTTACAACTCTTACGAAAAAGGCTAGCGATCCAACTCTAGTTCTCAAGCCGCTTTATCACTATCTCTCTTCGTGTAAGAATTTATACATTATAGAATTAAGAGATTTATTATTAATCATATTAATCATATTAATCATATTAATCATATTCTGCGTGAAAAAATGTAAAATCTTTTTATATAAAGTCTTGATTTTGGGAAACTAAAATTGTCATATTATTTGCAGCATGCGGTGAAATTGAATTAGGAGTTATGCAGCTATCCGAACCTCTTCTTTGGTACATCCTAAGAGTATTGGACAACGCATCATCGTTATCTATTTTTACTGCGATGGGTGGCGTAAAAGTGCTTTGCGAAAATCTTGTGAAGTCAAGTAACAGCGGTACCGCCGGTGCTTCCGCTTCGTCAGGAGTGATCGCCCTCGTCATGGAACATCTGTCGAATGCGCCGAACGTGATGCAAATGATGGCGAGCAGCAGCAAAAAAGGCGTCAGCTCGTTGGAAACTCATGACGACGGTTTACTGAATTTCGCGCCTCTTGGAACAATATCATGGTTGAATCCGACTGCGCAGCCAGCGGATGTTCTTATACAGAACGCCACACCTCATAAACGTGCGAGAACACCGGCGTGGTCGTATCATTTTTATCCCGACGAGGCGTGGGTCGATCTCACCATTACTTTACCGTGCGCTATCCTGCTTAGGAAAGTGGAGCTACAACCACATCTTACGGCGTTATCCAGTGAGTTGATTGTGTCCTAATTTATATGCAAAAGTTGATGAAATTCTCAAAGTTTCATGATATATACTTTTATTCATATTTCTTCACATTAGTACTTCTCTCTTTCTTATACATTCGCCTTGTTTGGATGTCAACATTCTGAGAAAGTTATCATAGAATCTAATTTCTAATATTTCTACAACAACAATACAGGATATTTTTTATTAAATTTCTTTCAAACTGCCAATTCTTTCCAAATTAAAAAAATTTTTTAAGGTTCTGCAAATAATTAGCAAATCAAGAGAAATGCGATTGATGAAAGACATTCCTTGTAATTAAAAACAAAACTTTTTTCTAACGTCTGCATATTTGTCTGACAGCGTGTCCATCGGCTGTAGCACTGGAAGTTTCAAGGGAAAGTAATGGCCCACTTACACCGGTTTGTCCACCGATGCCAACGGCGGGCTTAACATACATACGTGTTACTTTATCACAGCCAGAAGTCGCGACTTCCGTATTGGTGCGTCTATACAAACCGCGGGATTCGACAAACATAAATCTTAGTCAAATAAGATTACTGGGTACCACCGCGTTTGGCGAGATTAAAACGAATCCGGACACGATAGATGAAGAACAGCTAACGAAGACTAGGTAACATTATTTTCTCTCTTTTATCCTAAAAGTGAGACTATTTGGTGCCGTTATGGGTTAAAGATTTATCACGGTTATGAGAAATTAAGAAATTTATTTCTGATAACGTTTATGTAGCTTGGGTTGGCTGAGATTATTGCATCAGTGCTTATCGGTAAGCATACTGAACAGTAATCTAGCTGTCGAGGTGCTTAATTCCGCGGCTTCGGTCGAAGGCCTGGTCGAGGCATGCTGCAACCTCCTGTTACTCCCAGCACCGTCTCTTTTTACTCCCAACCTGGAGAGGGTTCTATTACAACTTGGCTTACACTCTCGAGAGCTTGGACTTCGTCTCATTGGTCTTTTACTCAACAACAGGTCTACCCCTTTCTTTCAAGGTATCGCTTTGTTTTCCGTTTTCTGCAAATAAAATCCGCAATGATCTTAAATATAGATGTAGCGACCGCGATTAAGCTTTTTGAAGGCTCACGTTTTAGTTAAACTCTTCAAGCAGGTATAATATGTTACGAACGACAAAGATAATTCTTTTTTTTTTTTTCCAAATCAATATTAATAGTGAGAGGAAAGGCAAATGAGAGCATCACTGTAATTATTAATAATGTAAATTTAATAATATTTTCAAATTTACTCCATGTGTGGAACTGTATATGCTCGTATCAGACTATAAATTGACAATTACGATTAACGATTGCCCGGTTCTACTTCAACCAATCACGATGTAGTGAGTTGTAATTGGTTGAAATAGAACTGGACAACTGTCAATCGTAATTATTAATCCGTAGTCTAATACTCCCCTTCTACAATCCTTCTTATTCTCAATATTCTCAATCGAACGTTTCGACCATCTTCAGCGAATAACACATTAGATAAAATTACCAGAGCACTCTTGTTAAATCATATGTGATTACATACTCCAATGTTGTGACTGTCCTTAATAATTATACTGTTAAGATTAGTTCAGCCAAAAGTGCATTAAGATTTAATATTAATAATGAAAAGTAATCCAATCCAAATCCAAATTTAATAGTCATTAGACAATCAATTCGCGTTAAGATATACAAAGCAACTTTTTTTTTATTTATGTTTGAGATATATAACAAATTGTATGTGTGATAAATGTATATATAAATTAGAGACTAAATAATTTTTTAATATTTACAAGTAAAATTGATAATATTTGCTGGTTTATTCAGTATTTTCTATAAAAATTTATACACTTTAAAGTCTTTATAATAAATATTAATTTTATTAGTATTAATATTAACGAAAATATCTATTACTTAAGATATCACGAATATTAGCCTGTTTTTAAATTAAATATTTAATAATAATCTCTTCTTTTAAGTTTGTGACGATATACTAAAATATTTGTGCTGATATTGATAGGAGCTGTGACTTCCCAGGAAACGTCCATCGTACAATTGGTCGTTGAATTGCTCCAGCAATTGTGTTCCATTCGAGACTTTAGCACGGAAGCTCGCATGAAAGCCGTTCTTACGTGGTTGCAAATATCGGCTGCGAATGGAATATCTCAGACGAACAGTAATCCCAATTCAGTGAATCCACCAGCGGTATATATTCACTGTGTGTCTTCTATCATTTGGAAGGCTCATCAACAGCAGAATCACAACTACGATCTGCAAGTCTTGCTGACAGATGAGCTGTTCTAGTAAGACTTTAATCATCATATTCTTTTGTGTTTCAAATTTTTCTATCCGAACAGTTGATTAAGTTGATTTATTTTATTAATATGTACAAATTTTATTTTGGATATCTTTGATCTTCTTTTATAATAAAGAATTCGAATATTATAATTAGTTAAATATTGTAAATGATTGTATATGAGATAGTTTTCATATAAGTTATTTTTCTTATAAAGCTGTTTAACAGCTGTTTATTGCATTCAATTCTTTAATTAATTCCAATTTTTTTTCGTTAAACAGCTCGTTGTATAAATGGACCTTGACTCTTGGAAACAATTCAGCTTTGAAACAAGCGATTGATTCTGTTCTATGCGCTTTCTGTTACGTGAGACCATCGTTGTTGATTTTGCTTCTGGAATGGGTACAAATCTTGATACCGAACATCACGGTAAATCCGACTGCTTCTATATCCGACGATTGCAAGGAAAGCGAAGAACAGACGGATGATAAGAAGAGCGATATGAATGCCGAAGGATGGTATTGTCAGTTTATCTTGCTGAAACATAAATGGTTGCATTTGACGGAGGGACAATTGCTGACTGTCGCTGCAGCGGCTCGTTCACCACCCGGTACTCAGCAACTGATTGATTCTGGTCTTCCAGCGTTACTGACAGCATCGATTACAGGTTTAACTTTTCTTTCTACTTCAGATGTAAAAACCTGCTTTAAACAATCTTTAATTTGTGACAAAATTCGGAATATAATTTGACATGTATATCTTCCATTAAGTATATCATTTTTATTGAGAGACATAATTTTATGTTAAATTTTTAAAAATTTTAATACAAATGTATTTTTCGTACAAAAAGTATAAATTGTACCTCGAATTGTACTAAAATGCTTTTAAATACATTTCAAGCAAATTTGTTCAGAATTTATTATTAATGCAATAACATTTATGCATTTAGATTTCTGTAATCTGGAGAAATCCAAACAACGAGATAGTAAAATGGCATCGGGCGACAGCAATGAAAATAATGTGACTGAAGATGTCAACTCGACAGATAGCGATAAGGCAGCAGGTTCGAGTTCCGGATCAAACAATTATTCTGGTAAACATTGACATTACACATTGTGGTATTTTAGAAGCTTATTTCTAAACCTATATGTTCAAACTGTTTAAAGATGGGAATAATATAGTTATATATTCTTTTTCTTTTTCAGGTGGATTATGTATGACGAAACCAGAGAGTATAGCGATAGTGATAGAATTCCTAACACTCGTATGTGCGGAAGGTAGAATGCGTGATTGGCTTGGTGAAGAAGGTCGTAATTTCTGGTTACCACTTCTATCGCTTCTTAGCAATCGTCCTATCGAAAGCCCATCCGCATCTGCGTCAAGGTATACATGTTTACATAATCTTTTAGATATATTAGATTAAAGACACGGTTACATCAATGTATGTGCAAAAACCGTGATACTGTACTATACATTGCCATCATTGAATCCGAATCGAGTTTTAATTTTCTGGAAAAGTCATATGCGGATTTTGACTTCTTTGTTATGTTACAATTATAATTTTTTCATATACAGAAAAATTGTAAGTCTTGCCTTACTTTATATATATTATGCTTTTTTGTAGTTGTTCGAAAACAAGCGCATCATATGCATTATTAGAAAGCGCTATGATTAAATTCTTATCAAGATGTTGTTGGTGTCATCTGGCTAATCAAAAATTATTGGCGAAGCTTCTTATCGAAGTCATTTCTCAACAACGAACTACTTCAAGTAAGTATATCGTATATTATCGAAAATCGCTTGTATAATTTCAAGTTTCCTTAAGTATAATTAATAAATTAAGAGAAATCAGTGTAATTTCGGATAACATTATAATTACAGGTGTGCGGTATCTCCATGGCATTTCTGGATTTACGAGAAGATTAATTCTGCAACTGCTTTTGGAAGGAGAAAAGGTATTGGTTTCTGTAACGTCGGAAGCTCCTATGAAAGTTTCAGCAACCGCGGCCAATCACAGTATGCCATCCATGCCTCCACATCCTGCTCATCCTCTCGGTCACTATCATCAATTATTATACATGTCGACACAAGCAACAGTGGCAGATATATTACAGCAAGTATCAGGTATGCAAGTATCTTACGTATGCAATATTAAAAATATGTAAGCGGTTGATTAAAAGCAACAATTAGTTAAAATAAAAATGAGTAGAATAAGCAAGTATTAAGCAAGTATTAAAAAAGATTTACTAATCTTTTCGATTTATTATGAATATTAATACAAAATTTAATTTTTAAGGGACGTGGCTTCTCTTGCTACTTCCGAATACGTATAAAGGTAACGAAACAAATTCCAATGGAAACAATCGTTCTCGTGAATTCTGGGAATCAGGAATGGCTTTAGTGGTAGACACACTTAGCGTGGCTGCTGGAAACACGGCGAAAGACAAGCGGGCTAAAGAAGCATCAAACAGGTCACAAGCTCGAGGTCCTATAATCAGAAAAACGCGTTTAAATTCTGGTATGTTTGTTTATTTAGAAGCTAGAGATATCACTTTTATCTTTACATTTTAATAATGCAATAAAAGAAATCTGTTCAATAGAACTGCACACATATATATATATATATAACGTATTATTTAAATTGAATAAGTATTTATTAATATTATAGTATTATTTATTTTTGTATTGATTAACAGACGGAACGCCGGTAACGAGTAAAGCCTCGTCTAATAATGCACAAGCAAACCCAACCAACACAACGAATCAACAATATCTAATACATTCATCTCGTCCTAATACTCCTTTACCGCCTCAGCTTACAATCGCGCAACTTTTAGCGATCGCTGAGGACAGTGGTGTTTCGTTGTCTGAACCATGCTTACATCTCATCTTACGTCAACGCAGTAAGGACTCCAAAGGTATCTAATTTTTTTTTTGTTTATTTCGTGGGCAATATATGACAAAACTTCATTATCTCAATATAATCATTATCTCAATATAATCGTTTGAGATTGAAAGAGTACGAATATTTTCGTTCACTACATAAGTCCATGCATTTGCTTGCAGAAGACGCGGCGAAGCAAAATGATAGTGAACTGTTGAACTATAGAAGCATAGAAAGTTCGTTAGGCGTCTTCAGCGCAGGTGGTGGATTGGCGGTGTTGGCGCGCCACTTGCCGCTAGTGTATCCGGATCCCGGCAGACCGTCGTTTTTCATCGAGAAGTCACCGTCGCCGGAGCAGACCGATGCCGATTGGGTAAAATTAGAAACCAACGATGACATTTACGAGGCCTTGGAGGAGGGTAGAACGAATTGTCCGCCGAAGGTGTCGGTTCCTGCCCCATACGTACCACCGCATTCCCTCGCGGCTTTCGGTCTATTTCTCAGATTACCAGGCTACGCCGAGGTGCTACTGCGGGACAAGAAACGGGCACAATGTCTATTGCGGCTCGCTCTCGGCGTTTCCGACGACGGTGAAGGTGGGGAAGTGCTGACTTCGCCATTGGCCGCCTCGTTGCCAACCTTGCCGTTCCAAGTTTTAAAGCAGTTGTTGGACGCCACGCCACCGACCACTGATGATGGTCTGCTTTTACGAGGAACGACCATAGAAGTGGGCGCTATGCTGCTGCTGTTGAACTGCCTGGCGATATTCACACATCAAACTGGACAGAACGACGGTTCAACTGAGCATAAAACGGGTCAGAGCGGCGGTGTCGGCGGTAGCAGCGGAGGACGTAATGATGATAATTCACATCAGTACTGGGCGAAAGGTACCGGCTTTGGTACTGGGTCTACACAGCAGTCGTGGAATGTCGAGCAGGCATTATTACGTCAACGATGCGAAGACGAGCACGTGACGGTACTGCTACAAGTTCTCGCCAGTTATATCGGCACATCAGGAGGCGGGCAACCACAACAGGAGTTACCAGTTTCTTTCTCCGATTTACTAGCGCGTTCTTGTCTACTGCCGGCATTATCATCGTACCTGCGGAACGATTCCGTTCTAGATATGGCCAGGCACATACCTCTTTATCGCGCGGTCCTGCAACTACTTCGTGCCATGGCTCTCTCCAGTCAATTAGCACCGCTTCTGTTACCGCGCGGCGGTAGATCCGGAGAACCGTCCGTGGTGTCCCTCTTGTCGAGCATGAAAGTGTGCGTGGACACTTATGTGAACAAGATAAATCGCACGAGAGGCAACAAAACGAACATGAAAGTGGTGTCCAAGTATCCCGATGATACCGAGCAAGACGAAGGTTTGGCCACACTAATCCCCGATATACAAGACAGTGCAACTATAGTGCAAAATGCTACATGTCGATTATCCGGTATCGGCGAAGAATTACCTGGATCAAGCCCGACGGCGCCGGAATTACCATTGCGCTCAAGTCTGGAGCACCGATATCTAGAAGTAATGAAAAATCTACAATTCGGTAAGTCCTTAACTTAATATAAAATTATCGCTTATCTCCAAAATATAGAAAAGATATATTTCGTAATTATATTATAAGATAACTTAAAATTTTTCTTGAATTAAGAATTATTAAATATTTCTCATGAAAAGAAAGAATATTAAATCTTTGATTTTGAAATATTTTGTGTACGATTTACGTACATATATTTAGTTACTTCTTTAAAAAATCTTAAAATTTTTATTTTAAAAATCTTTATGTAATTATAAATTTGAATTTATAAGAATGCAAAACTATTCGTAATTATATTTAAAAAATCCAAATAATTTTCAAAAGATTTTAGAATTAAATAATATCTGTAGTAATAATACTGATAATTACTTATTAATTAATATTATTAACCATAGATACCTACGAAATGATTACCGAGAATCCAGATGGTGGAGGCTACAAATTTACCGTTTCGTATCACTTCGAATCAAATATGAGGGCTGCCGGCGAGAGAAGTCATCCGACACGAGTGAAACGATTAGCTCAGGAAGCCGTTACGCTCTCTACAGCACTGCCTCTATCTTACAGCAGTAGTGTGTTTGTGAGATGCGACGCGGATAGATTGGATATTATGAAGGTATGTCATATTTTATATGGCGCTTGACTTAAATCCTGCTGCCTCGTTCGACTCTATTCAATTTTTATTTTTAACACGTAATAATTTCATGAATATAACTTCGAAATACTTTTATTATAGAAGAAATGGACAAAACAGCAGGATTAATTAGTCATGTAACAATCTGTTTGATCCTTAAGCACTGGAATGTATTTTGTAATGTTATTGTTACATCAAAATGTACATAGCATCATTATTATTATGTCGAATATTAAAGATTAACTGTAACTTTTATTTATTGAAATTATATCATAAAGAAGTTCTGAAGATGTTTAATCTTGTGCAAAATTTATTTTCTTAATTAGTGATATTAAATTATAATAGGAACACAAAATATAACTATTTGCTGTTGCAATTTTAATAACGCATACGCGAAAGAATATATTTTTTCGATATTCTGATGTACTTAAAGATTAAATTTAGTAATTCAAGTCTCTCGCATATGCGCCGTAATATAATACGATGTATATAATTGTTAAAGGTACTCATAACGGGGCCAGCAGAAACGCCGTACGCAAACGGCTGTTTTGAATTTGACGTATACTTCCCTCCTGATTATCCTAATAGCCCGATGTTAATAAATCTAGAGACGACCGGCCGTCACACCGTGCGCTTCAATCCGAATTTATATAATGATGGAAAGGTCTGTCTCAGCGTACTAAATACTTGGCACGGTCGACCTGAGGAAAAGTGGAACGCGCACACGAGTAGCTTCCTTCAGGTAAGCTCTTGAAATCTGGTCAATTCTGGCATAATATTTGTTAAGATTGATTTAGCGATCGAGGCTACTCGATATCGCGTTTATGAATAGATCTTAAGAATTAAAAAATTTTAGCGAAAGGAGGAAGACATTAATTACACACTGTTATAACTTTGTTAAACAGGTTCTAGTATCGATACAGTCGTTAATCTTAGTGTCTGAACCCTATTTCAACGAGCCTGGATACGAACGGTCACGGGGTACGTCAAGCGGTGCTCAATCTAGTCAAGAGTACAATGCGAATATTTGTCAGGCTACTGCCAAGTGGGCGATGCTTGATCAAATACGCAATCCCTGTCCATGCTTCAAAGAGGTGCGTTAAACATACAACTGGTTTTATAGTTGAAATATATGTTTTTTTCAATAACCAGTCTATGCATTTTATTCCAAAATATGCATGTATAAAAAACAGGTAGTAATAATAATATTAAAACAAATCTGTCAGTACAGGTCATTCCAACACCTTGCAATGTTCCAGCAATTTTGTAGAAACATTGCAATAGCGGTGTTACAAGCTTCTGCTGTATGGAAATATATCGCAATATCATGGTTTTGATACAATAGAATTATTTTATTAATACAATAATTCTGTTATATTGAAAATATAATAATTATTATTAACATTTACAATTTATTACAATTTATTACAAATTATCATTTATAATTTACTATAGGAATATATTTGTAAAAACTCTATTTGTGAAATAAAAATGTCTCGATGATTATATATATAGCGCGTTCCCGCAAATAGAAAAGTTCTAATCATTTTGCAGGTCATACATACCCACTTTTGGATAAAAAGGCATGAGATCGTTGCACAACTGGAGGGATGGATAAGAGATATGGAAATGCATGGATCAGATCGTAGGTCAGGCCGTACAATTTCTCTCAATGCGTTGTCTTTAAGGGTAAGTGTTATTTTTATAAAAAAAAAAGATGATTCAAAATTTTCGACTTACACAGTTACAGGCATGCTTTACCATATACTTTTGTATATTCATAGAGACATTATACACTATTGAGGGAAGAACTGAATAAACTGCCAACGCCCAAAGGATTGGAAGACTTGGCCGAACCACTTGCATCGCCAGGCTCACCTATCGAACTATCCGGGACCCCAGGCACAACGCCATCGACGGTTACGGCATCCGCGACCGCTACGGTGGCTACTCCTATCGCCGCTAACAATATGGTTCCGATCAGTAATAGCAGCACGAGTAGCCATGTGCATCACGACATCGACACGGACGTCGAGATGGAGAAGATGGTTTCGAAAATGTGTGAATAGCTAAAGGATGTTAATAGACATTGTTGGACATTTTGAAAAGAGTCTATTGTTTGTGTTACGAAATGAACAAATGGACATTGAACATGAACAGATGACACAACAGACTGATATCAAGTGTGCAGATTATCCTGTCCAGCGGCCGAATTATCGGTGTTTAGCCAAGGCGTTAAAAAAAGAAAGCAGTGACGACTTTCGGCCGAATACATAATAATCATATTGATGATAATTATTACAATGATGACGATGCTAAGACGTGATGATAAGTAGGTAGAAAAATATAAGGTGTGGTAGAGTGAGAAAGACAAGTAAGAATTTACAATATAGAGAGAAAGTGTGTGAAGAGAAAAAGAGAAGAAGAGAGTGAGACAGAAAATGAGAGAATGAGTATGCATGGATGAGAATAAGCGAGAGAGTGAAAGGACGAGAGAGAGAAAGAGAGAACGAAACAGATAGAGGCAAAGAATAAGTAGCGCGAATGTAACAAACTCGTGCGTAGTAGATACTTTTTATAGCCGCTGCTATAGTACGTGTACGCTGCATTCTACTACTTCGTACTACCATAAGTACCACAACTGTTATTCGATATTTATTATATGTTCCTCGTTTATGTAGCGTAACTCTGAATTAGCTGCACTTTCATGCGAATATAATTGGTCCTCTCTTTGTCGCTCGTGTCTTCCGAGAGCGACGTGATCGCAACTCCGTTATCAATGCCGTGTACAGACGTACGTTCCCGTTTTATCGACATTTTATTTTATAATAATTATAGTACTTGTTTCTCTTTTATATATGCATATGTACGGTGTGTATATGTACAATTCTATCGCTGACGCGTCGTTCCCTTCGTTTTAAATGTATTTCTGTATTAGGATGTAATATGATTATACTTTATCAAGCGATTTATTATGTAGATCCCGTTTTTTTAGTAAACATCTCTTCAGGGATGCACGATGCAATCATCGAGCATTAAACGGCTCGTTACCAAAAGCTGCGGGCGGCAAAGAAGAGACAATATAAAGCACTACACGTTGGCAGAAGTCAGTTCGTGACAGGTGCAACTAATTACGAGTTATGATGTAGCGGGTATCCCTGCGCGCAATGCGATCGAATCTAAATAACAACTATCATTCGAACGAGACGACGATCTAGGTACATCGTTAGATAACGTTTAATAATAGTACGTGTTCTATGTCGATTGAATGAACAACTGGAAAAAAACATGGTATCCTGGAAACAGAAAAAAAATCATGGATGATCAGGTGGTACATTTCTCGCGTAAACGAGAATTGCTCTTTGTAATTGTAACAGCTACTTAGTACACGTAAATTTCATATGAATCGACCATATGGAACGAATAAAGTCACATTGTTTTGAGATAGTCTCTCCCTGTTTTTCGTCCGGATTTATTCTTACCAGTTACAACTTGAAATTACATCCCAGCCGAAGACAAGAAAAGATGTGCAATTAATTAAATATTCTCTATGCTCCTATTATTTAATATATATGATTTCATTTTTTCAAAATATTTTAAAGAATGTAAAATCATACTTTAGAAATTTATGTATTATTTATATTATTTATATCTTTGAAAAAATAATGCTTTAAAATATTAGGTATGGAAAAAAGTTGGCTTTTCCCACTTAATATTTGTATCATATTATATTTGTGTGTATAAATTTCACATTTTTAAAAAATATTTGAAAATGATATTTTGAAGAGAGAAACGTTTTAAAAATATTTATACATTTTTAAAAGAGAGATGTTTTAAAATATTTATGATATACTTTTATATATTTAATTCAATAGTTTGAAAATAAAAAAATATTTTAAAATATACTTCTTAATATTTTAAAAAGACACTTTAGAATATTTATATTTTTTTAAAAGAGATGTTTTAAAACATTTATATTATTATTATATTTATATTATATTAAATTTTACGTGAATTTGTTTTTCTAAAATAATGGAAATGCATGATTAGGCAAAAGAAATAGAATACTTTATTACTTTTAAAAAAGCAGAATCACTGAGAGAATTAAATACCGTTTCAAATTTCGCGTTCTCTAAGTGACTACGATTCATTTTCGAACCGAAATAGGTGGCAGATTTGAATCTCAAGAATTAACTTCTCAGAAGACGCGATCAACGCGATGATGTGGCACGTAAAAAGATTGAAATTTTTTTGAAATTGCAAACGCATGGTATGTCGAAATCTTATATTTGATTTTTTCACGGAAAAAATTTCTAAGTTTGTTAAATTTCTTATTCATAAATATACATGCGACATGATCATTTATGCGCGTCCAAAATAGATCTCAAATATCTATTGATTCGCAAATAAAGGATAGTCCTCGATTACGTTCTAGCGATCTGTATCAATGAACGAGGATGTGAGGAAGGTATCTCTCACTGAAATTATCGGAGAACAAATTCGAATTTTTTCCTTTTAACATAGCGCTCAGCGCGAGCGACGATGGAACGGGGTGGGAAATGAATGCCTCGGACAAACCTCAAATTAATGCAGATCATTTAACACAGCGGTAGTCCAGAATATTTTCCGAGGAATCACAAGCATTATTCATGAATATTGCTGAATGCATTGTATCGGTAAAATCCGCAGAAACTAACAGTATAATATTAAGTACAGTGTAATATTAAGTACATTAATATTACAATTTCCTATTCAATAATCCGTATAGCAAAAAAGCTTGCAACATTGCAACATTTCAGCAATATTATAGCAATATTTACAATGTTCAAGCAATATTGAAACGTTTCAGTACAATATTGCAATAATATTGTAAACGTTGCTTCAGCAAATGTAAATGTTGCTGCGAGCTTCTATGCTATGTAGGATTACATTTATAACTGTTGAGCGGGAAATTTAATATTATAATATAATGTTCCTGTCAAATCGTATTCTGTGGGAAGATGGTAGCCACGGAGAAGTGAGCAGCGTGAATTATACGATGACGAGATCGTTGTCCGTAGCCGGTGCGTCGGTCGACAACGGTGGGAAGGCGCGGGAGTGAAGCGCCGGGAGGGGGGGGGGGGGGGGGAACGGGGGGGGGGGGGGGTCGGGGGGCCGGGGGGGGCCCGGCGCGTGCTTCGGTCCGGTTAAGTTCAGTCGGGGGGAGCCCTGCGG
>Ga0157363_1002959_pt1 | contig 15159 bp, 4 predicted proteins | sample AttsexASBM1_FD_111477 | JGI IMG/M metagenome (GOLD analysis project Ga0157363, IMG submission 111477) | Fungus gardens microbial communities from leaf cutter ant in Ribeirão Preto, State of São Paulo, Brazil - Atta sexdens ASBM1 | ecosystem: Host-associated > Fungi > Mycelium > Unclassified ...
GAAAACAACCGAAAGCATGTTAAAGTACAAGTTTCGCTTTAAAATGTTTTATTTTTTCGTCTGCGATGATTTTTCATTGAATTTCGGTAACCTGAAAATTGTACAATTTTGAAATTATTTTCTATTTTTTGTTGAAAAATATACATTGTAGACATATTATAAATGTAATGAGATGGAAAATATATCATCATATATAAAAGAAAATTTACTTGGATCTTTTTTAAATAATAATCATCAAACAGAATCTAATCATCCATCACATTATAGCAACATAATAGACAATAACAAACTTTGTTTTTATACATTATGCGAATACTTCGCTTTGGAAAGCTAATATAGAGCTAGAGAGATCAAGGCTACTCCACGAACAAGCGTTTGACTTTTAGCCATGTGTTTATAGTTGCTGAGCAGGTACTCGTGGCTTATCAGACGTTTTAGTATACAACGAAATTAACATTTCAATCAACGCGTGGAATAGTATGACTATAAGTGATGCGCGATATAGACTGACCCAACTTCGCACTTTATACCTTTTGTATTTTGTTTTTTCTCTACCTTTTCTCTACTTTTTGTAAAATAGAAGATAAAATAGAGATCTACCAAGAAACAGATTTCCTCTCAATTTTTTATCCAAATTTTTTAATATTTATATGCTTCTTGAAAATGATTTGGCAAAATTGAGCTATTCAAGCATTTTGCATACACATCCATTAGGATAATTAAATTGGCAAAAACAAAACGAAACGAAAATCGACAAAGTTTCGTCTCGTGGAAACGAGATTGCGTTATCGCATTATGCAGCCAATTAAAATCGATCGTTCGACATTTGTTGCCCTAATAATTCAGAGAACCAAGGCGGATTCAAGGCCGCGTGACGCATTTGTTTAAACGAACAATACGACTCGCATTGATTTCTGACGACGATTCTTCAAGGCTAACAGCAAGAATGCGCTAATATCGTATATATGCCTTCAAAAAATAAGACTCTCCACGGCAGATGTAAACTAATCTTTCTTAATCTATTACATATATAATTAGAATCATATCATTTTCAGCCATTTCATTTAATTGATTCAATTCTGTATAATTTGTATTTAATTCTGTACTCGCTTTTGATCTCTTCAGTCGAATGTAGGAGATCTCGGAGATCTTTGTACCTTCGTGTCCTCGAATTCTAGGATCTTTAGTTGTTGTTAAACGTTAATCGTTCCAGTATATCGGGACAGAGACATTTCTTAGTCCGACTCGACCGCTATTTTTAGACGTCATTGACATTTGCACGTAGAGACGTTCGACCGCCAGTGTACGCACCGCGTGACGGGATTAAGTTTATCGTGAATTATCTTGATTGTTAGAATTTGTCGCAAAACTGAAAAATGTATAAGACAACTCCGGAAATACTTTAAACTTTTCAAATCGAAAGTTAAAACAATTGTAGGTCTTATCAGAGACCATTTAACTAAAAAATGTGTTCAATTCAGAGGTAAACATTCAAATTGGGTCTTTTCTTCAATCGATTCCATCACTATTTCAGCGCCCTCTCGACCGCGCACATTTTCGCTGGTCCTCGCCCACGCGTACCCTTCAGAGTACGCGTCTACGGTCGATCGGGCCATAATAATAAGGCGAGGAGTATAAACGCCGGCTTTCTCATTGTTCGAACTTTGGATGCGCGGGTGTTTTCACGATATTTTTGGTATCCCCTGTAATGGAGGCGGCTGAGAGATGTGAAAAAATGTGCGGACACATCATGCTTTGCGAAGACGATTGTCTCGTTTAGACTCATACATTCGGCGCATAATTTTCCAAAAAGTATAATGGACAACTAGCAGCTGGCAAGTTTATAATCAAAACAACAGCCACGACTTAATCTTTGCTTTGCAAAAATTCAAATATGGAGGATCTAGGATTTTTATAAATATGCTCTTTATACAAAGATATTATACCTATACTTTTCTTTACACGAAAATTTATGATCCCAATCCATAAATTTATAGGTCAAATAAATGATACAGCATGTATTGTAACATTATATATATATTAGGTGTGGGAAAAAGTTCGTGGCGTTTTTCCTGTTACATCTAACGGGAAAAACGCCATGAACTTTTTCCCATACCTAATATTTATTTATATAATTATTAAATATTTTACATATTTTAAGTATAGATTCTTATTTATTAACATTATATATGATTAAATATTCTATGTAATGCATTAAAGAAATTCATATATAATTTTGATATCTTGCTAACTAAATTTATCTAGCAGCTAATTCATATAATCGAAGTTAAAGCATTAATCCGCTTAAACTTAAGGGGATTTAGATAAACTTGTGGGTATAAATTTTATTAATACGCGATAGCCAGAAAGAAAGTTTCACCAATTGGCCTTTAGTTATTGCGACTGTTATTGTTGCAAAACTGCATGGACAATATAGTAGGAGGAGAAAATACAGAGTATACTCTACTTTACTTTCACCGAACCTTCGTGATAATGTAGATTTCCAACAGTGAGAGTTGTCTGTATCACATATTACGTCTCGATAAATCAAATTTTTTTCCCTTATCGTTGAAATAAATTTGAAAGTTATTTTTACTCCTTATAATATTTTATATCTAATATTTTGGTATTCAAATTATTTTTTAAACACTTTAATGGTTTAAAGCCAATTAAAAATATAATCATTATAAAAATAAAAAATAAATTTTATTATTTTACTATCTAATTTTATCTTTAATTTTCACATTAATTGTGAAATTTACTTGAATTTTGTATTACTTTACTCAAAAATTCTGTTCTTAAAACAGATCAGTGTAAATCGACTCATTCACTAAATTCAAGGAAATTAAATATGTAATATCATCGATAAGAAATTCTTTATCAGCCGTTGATTTATCACGATTCCCGACTCGTAAATTTCTTCGAACCATTTCATTGGAACAGAGACAGGTTGCAAATCTAAAGAAGCAAGAGAATCTTGAATAACAGCGCGTGGAACCCTAATCGATCAGCGCCCTTGACACGTGCTCTGGTTTCCCATGGCAAGTCAATGCCAGAATAATTACAAGCGAGAATATATAGTGGCGAAATGACTTGGAACGGACTGTTCGCTTAACCTTATTAAACAATTAAACATCGTTACTAAACACAGGCTTGATATACTATTGTCATACATATGAGTAATCTCTGAGCGCTCTACTTATTTTACTTTCACTTTGAATGAGAGAATATAATTTTGTGTTTTTTTTAAAGTTAGAATTTTAACTTTTTTTCTGCTATATTTACTGTTATATCATGAATTTGTTATTGTTCTTAATCAAGGTTGGGTAAGTTAACTTTGTTTTTAACTATGTTAAGTTAAAATTAACAGCCTTGAAAATTTAACTTAATTAAAATACAAGTTAATCCATAATAAAATTAATTGAATTAAAAGTTAAGTTAATGAAAAAAGTAATTAAAAAGTAATTAAAAGTTAAATTTGGTTCGAACAAACAACCAAAAAAAAAGAAAAGAAAAAGTTTGACTATACTTACATAATTTTTTACATTTTTCTTTCTTTACAACTTATTTATTAAAGAATCTGGTTATTTTTTGTTCACAAGTAACAATTATGCAATATAAAATTACTAAATTATATACTCATTAATCTCTCGCATTATATCTAAGGATTGACAAAAAAATCAAAATAATAATTATCGATAAAATGTAACTAAGTTAAGTTAAAATTAATTAACTTTTAACATTTTAACTTAACTTTTATCCTTTTAATTTAGCACTCTGCTCTTAATATAATTTTCAATAGTACATTTCTTAGCATATAATTTCCAATAATGTTGCAATACATAACTTCTTTCAGAAGAAGAAATTTTATATATATATATATATATATACTTAGCTTAGATGTCAAGAAGGTACTTGGTTTTACTTATTGTTAGCCATTCATCTTGTAATTATTAATAACTGCTAATTAGAATTCACTCTCAATATACTATTTTTATCTAAACCTATATCTGTAAATGCTTCTTAATCTTATATATATATATTTTTAATTTTATCTCTTGCGCCAATTATGTAACTTCTTTTAATAAATGTGAATTTTTTTCTAACATTAATAAAATGTAATCTATACGTGCTCGCATCATGCATTATATTATTGCCAGATTTTAAACATTAAGAAAATACGCGACATGATACGTCACACGTGACCTTACTCACGCACTCTTCTGCGCATCCCGTAGGCAGAGATTTCTGGCTGAGATCTCTGGCACGTGCGCTTCCTCAAGCCAGTTCAATATCGAGATAATTACAATGTTCCATGTCGTTCACGGGCGATCGACTATATTCGCCCACGTGCTGTACGCGTCGTGAAACTCGAAAGCGGCCGTTCACGTGGGCCACGTGGTGCGCCGCCGTCTCACGCTTTCACGAGCGTATAGCCGCCCTGTTCCGCATCGATACAGCGGGTCATTGCCCTCCTACAACTCGCCGTATATGCAGGTTGTGTAACGCGAACCCAAACAATATGTAGGTCGCGCCTATTTCTCCCACTTTTGGTCGCCTCGGTCTATCGCGATTATCAACATCAATGACCGCTCGGTCTGTTGGCGAAAAAAATTGCTAACAAGATGGCCTTCTCTCTCACGATTACAATTGTATATAATTCGATGCTTTCTGTTTGTATTCTAATTCTTTACTCTTAAATGCCTGACTTACAATAATAAATCTGCAGCAAACATGATGAAAAATTAGGATAGTATGCACAATCGAATTATATAATTTTTTAACTAGATAATAAAATTATTTTGACTAGTGTGTTTGATAAATATATCTAGTATTTGAATAAATGAATGAATACGAATGAATACGAACGAGTGATTGATGAATACAATTGTTTTTATATTCATGGGAAATGAATAAATACCTATTTTTTACTCAATTTAAATGAATCTATTTATGAATATAGTTATGAATATTTTCGATTTCGCATTCACTCCCACTTTGTGAAACCATAACCATAAACATTATTTAAGGAGGTTCTCGCGTTTGATGAAATATAAGACAAATCTACAATATACATGTAAAACAAAAGTTAACAATATCAATAATATTTAGAAAAAATTTCATTGACTTCTATCATTTTGAAGATATTTAATTCTAAATTTATAGAATTTTATATTTTTCAAGTTGAAGATATAACCTTATTCTGTAATAATACTCTTTTAAATTAAGACACCTGCATATAAGACAATTTAAAAATCGTTAGAATTATGAAGTAAACACTTAAGTTTTCTTAAAGTTTCATTTAACTCAGTAATCGCGTACCGTTCATTTTGCCGTACTCTTCCATTTTCTATTTATATCTTTCAATTTATTAGCATTATTATATTTTTACCTTTACGTAAATGTTTGTTAATGTTTATTCATATAGTAAGCGAAAATAAATGACATAAACACGCTTATATCTACATAAAATTTGATATGTTTGTAACGATCGGTTTAAAAAACCAGCGCGCGCACTTGCGTTAATGTTTATTGTCTTCGCCAGTCTCCGCCATTATTATATTTTTATAAATAAAAAATAAAATTAAAATAAAGATATATTATATAAATATAATTATTTCCAGTAATTATTATGTTCCTTTGTTTTTAATTGATTAATATAAAGCATTATCGGAACATTTTCGTATTAACTATGATAATTATAATCATTTATTTATTCTAGTTATAACATATATGCATACAGACCGAAAATATATTTCGGTCAAAATGATCGGACGTACCTACTAACATTAGTTTCGAGATACTCCTACTTCCGGGTTAAGAAGATTATAAAAGATTATAAAACACATATTAATATTTACGCTTTAAAGAAACTACATACATGTGAAAGTTGTGCTCATATCATTCTATTTTTATTGAGCAACACATTTTTTTAGATTATTTATTTTATTTCATATTAGTTTTATGAAAATTTTAAAAATAATAACAAAAATCTAAATTTTTTAATATAAATATTTTAAGTACTAAAAACTTATGTAAAGTTTCATTGAGATTCATCAATTAGTTTATAATAATAGTTTATAATAAATAAATATTTTGTTTATTTACTGAACAATTAATTTTAATTACTCTGCATCTCAGAAATAACATTACATTAAATATTTTTGAATTCAGAAAATATTTATATTATACAAAAATTGTAATTTTCATCATTGTTTTAATACATTTTCATGTATTACCATTAAAATACAAATTAAAAAAATATTATTTTTTATTGAAATAACTTTTGATCCAGATTGATCAACTGTCCCTAATTTTTTTGTGTTACTTTTAAATGCAATTTAGAATAATCTGTAATTTTTTCAAGTAATTCTTAACAAATTGCATTTGCCTTTTACCTTCTTAAATTGGCCATACAGTTTACAAGAAATTTATATTCTTCAATGAAAAAAGTTAGAATATATGTCAAATGGACAATGCGTGAGACATCAAATGAGTATCTTACAATTTTTATTTTGTCATTTTGAACATATTTAATAACATATAAAATTAATAACGATTATGTATAATGGCATAAGATAATATTAAGTAATCTTTTTATTCCATTATTTTAATCGTTTTACATATTATTTTGAATAAACTGTCTATTGACTAAGAAGTAGCACGAGAACCTCCTTAATACATTTCTTAGTAAAAGCACCAGCAATAACTTTCATTTTCTCCTCGATGTAAATGTTTCTTAAACTTTAACTAAGCTCGAAAGTAGAATATTTTACGAACTGTAGCGCAGTTAAGCGATTACGCTTGTTTATAAGACCGTAAGAAAATGTACCAAGCTAACAGATAGTCTCTGGCGAACTTGCTAAGAGTAAGGTAATCATCTTAAATTCTATCCTATATCTAATTCAAATTTTAAATAAAAAAATAAAGCTAATACAACGGAATTTAGCCAGTAAAATAATTTATGACAGTAAAATAAATGATCTTTCATCACAAAAATGTATTTGAATATCTACTACAGGTCATTAATTACGTTAAGAGGAAAAAATTGCTTATCATAAAGTTTTTTTTAATTTATATTTTTATTGGAATGTATATTCGTAAAATATATTTATGAATAAATTTTTTTTTGAAAATTCACAATTTCGAATAAATTAATGATCGAATTTGAATGATTAAAATTTATCAGCTCAATTACGAATATTTTGTTCTTCGAAATTTTGACACTGACCAGTGTCAAAGATAAGATATTCAGCATTTACTCTTAAACAAAAAATGATACTTTACAATTATATTTTCCCTATCAAATGCGTATCATGCTATTTTTGTAATTATTTTGATAAATCTAATTACATGTAATCTCATTATATCGTTAATTACATTATATTCTAATTGTATTGCGTTATCTATTCTACAAGTGCGTGTCACTTTTATTTAATGCGTGCAATGGAATCCATGGGATGTCGGTACAAATAAAATTGAAAGATAAAGGTCTGACCTTGTCGAGCGAGGAATTGATAAGAGTTGTAATTCATATATCGTAACCTTGGATTATGTGTGTATGACTCGTGTAGCCTTGAATCGATTAATTTGAAATAAATAATTCCTCGAAGTGGCCTTGCAATTAATTCTGAATCATTTAGTCGCGGGATGGTATTAGGCGATATCAAAATTTCGCAATGTTCAAGCCTCAACGATTCGCGATATCATAATCAAGTTCAGCATATGTCTAAAACGCGAAAACACATTTTAACTTGAAATAATAATAAGATAAAATATGTGCTACCGTGATATTTATATACATAACGTAAACAGCAGCAGAGATATGATAGTAATTTGAATGCTTCAATATTACTTTTGATTTAAAAGCACATAGATTTCAAGTGTTGCATACATTGTGAAGTTTATATGCCTATTGTGAAGTATATTTTTATGCGTATATCTCCAACATAAACACCAGACACCACAAACGTTTTTTTTTTTTTTTATATTTATTATTCTCATTACATTCTCATTATATCTGTAGAGCAATTTAATTAATTTGTAAAACTTGTTATCATAAACAATACAAGCGTGCGAACCATGAGTCGTGCAGAAAGCGCGCTTTCGCTAAGGTATTTTTGCGCGGATTAAGAGCATCTCTGACGTCGAAATCCAGGAAGATAAAGAGATCACCAAGAGTTTCGCTGGTTGCGCTCTTTCTCTCGTTGATCGTCGGATCAATGGGTCACGCTTCGACTATTCGAACTCTCGAAATACAGGACATAGTTCTGTTATTATTAAAATCCAGTTATTTAATGGGTCTATCACATTTCCGGGATATATATCACGAAGTTATGTCACTTTCTTTTTATGAATATAACTTTTCCACAAAGAGAAAGAAACTCAATAAGATTCTGCTGCTAAATTCTTATGTCAAATATTGTGTTAAGTTTTCTTTCCATTGAGGCCAATTGAAAATCAACTGAATATATGATTTTTCTTTCTATTAATTCGTAAAATTTACGTAAAATTTAATTCGTAAAATAGACTGAATTTTTTCAACAAACGTCGCTGAACGATATAATTGATAGAGTGGTGTAATTTCGCTCGTTGCTGCAACCAGGAAATGAACTGAAGTAGAATTGAAAATTTTTTGCGATCGTGACTGCTGAAAGTATGCCAACTTACAAACAAGAAAAGGGCAAAGCTGATTGGTCAAAGAGATAACCAAATACGAATATCAATGGATGCTAAAAGGTTACTTTACACATTTAAGTGTAATTAATATTGAAGTTAAACAAACACAGAATCTAATTTACATGATAATTTAATAAATAAATACATATGAGAGAAGAGGATATTCGATCAAGGCGATTCTTAGTGTTTCATAATATATGGTACAAACTTTTTATAATTTTCAGTTCAAACTTATTTGTGTTGAATATTTTTTGATTTGTTTTTTTTTTTTATTTAATATATTGTCAATAAAAATAAAAATAAAAATAAAATTACATACATTAAAAAATTATCATATTTATTTATATTAACTACACATATAACATTATGACATGTAGTATGTTAGACAATTAAAAAGTTGCAAGAAATACGCGAACGTGCACTTTCTCTCTAATAAAAGTAAGAGTTGTAATATTGCTAGCGACAAATGCATATTCAACGAGTTCAATACATTTTACTTATTGAAAATGCTTTTTCCTACGTTTGATTATAAAATTCGGCTAAATCGATTATTACATCAACTTCAAAAAGTATTTATTAAAATATTTTACTGTCATCGATAAATATTTCATATAATATAGATGCATATAAAATAATTTAAATAAAAATAAAATAATATAAAAATGCAATGATATTTTACATTTTTGAATGTTATCCACGTGTCATACGAGATAGAAACAAATGTCTACATTCATGTTTCCAAATAAACGTCAAGAGCTTCAACGTTTCCGTAGTGTAGTGGTTATCACGTGTGCTTCACACGCACAAGGTCCCCGGTTCGATCCCGGGCGGAAACATCTTTTTACACTAGCTAAAATTTTTGCTTATACAATATATATTACAAAAAGTTCGAACTATGCTTTCCATTGCCAAAAAAATGATATTTCCAAACTACACGTGATAACCACTACACTTATATAGAAACTTTGAACCCACCGCTGGTATTATAATAAGAGGACGAACATAAAAAATGATTTCAAGTGGTAAATTTAATGAAGCCTATATTTTTTGTATTTTTCAAATTTATATAAATTTTAATATTAAATCGTTTCTTTACTTTAAAAGTAATGCAAATAAAAAAATTTAATTTTTCAGAAAAGAAGAAAAACTATTTTTCACTTTAATAAAAAATTGATTAATCAAACAATATCGACAAAAAAATATATCTATTTTTAACATGATCAAGTATCTTTGTTATTTTCGTTTCATAAATCTTAAAAACCAATCTTTTTTAAATTGTGATTTTTGACAATTTTTATGAAGTTAAGTTAAATCACTTTTGATGGATAATGTTTAATAGCACTAATGCGCACTGCTGCATATTAAAGTTGTTGTATATATTGATTTAATTAGAGTACAAATAAAATGCAAATATTTCGAATCATAAAATACATATTTTATCTAACAGTGTAATAAAGCGTATTGAGTATTTCATGATTTAATCGGTTTATATTTATAATAAATACATATCTTTCAATTTGTATACGATGGCTTTAATTGTGCACATTAAGTGCGTGCAATCGAAATTCGTTATAAATCATTCATGGTAATGACAAAAATCATGAGTTGTGTTACTCTTGAAATAAGAGAGCGAAATGTTCTGTATAATTTAAACTTCTCAAATCATAATTATACCAAAGTTTACTTGGAAATGAGATACAAATTTTATTTAATAGCGTTTCCGCAGACACAAGGTTTCGTTGATAGAATTTCACACAAAGATCAGCGTTTCCTAAATTCACCGTTTGGTGAATTTAGGAAACGTTGATCTTTGTGTGCGCGAGAAATCTCATATGTGTTATGAGAATGTCGGATCGCTGGGGTAGGGCAGGTCGAGCCGTCTCAAGGCCAGTTAGGCACAAGGGCAGCTTCAGTCTAGTGTGAACTCGACCGCGCCCTTCGAGGTCATGCCATCCCATTCTCACACACGCATCTTTATTTTTCCTTCGACAAGTCAACACGATCAGCGTTTCTTTGTGTTTCAACCGCTCAAGAACAATGAATTAATTCGAAGACTAACGATTTTTATAAACAGATCAATTAAGTCATGATTTAACTTATTAATTACTGTTATTCGCCCAAATAGCACAGCAGTGCTTGTAAAGTGCTAAAAAAGTGATTATATTTTTTATAAATATAAGTATATTTTAGCAAAATTGTAGCACATATAATGTTTTTTTCATTCTATGTAATATAAAAAAGCACTTCGTTAATTACCGTAGTATGGCAGCCCTAATTGTATCAAAAAGATTTTTTTCTCACTGAACCGAAAGGTCAGTCTTAATGCGTATGAGAAACTCGATGAGCATTGTCATTGAATTAATTGCTCGTTGGGTAGAACAGATAAGCCTATTGGCGCGTATTCCCTTCGCTCCACCCGTCTCCCAGAAATACCGAATCACTTCATAATTGGACGTCACGCGATAGAAACGATTAACAGATCAAGGTCCTATCGATGAAAGAGACAAGATTGCTTCGGTGAACTTTTTCGAAATTATGGACAAGATAAGTAATCAAATTATGATGGTTTAATTTATCTCTAAAAAAAAAAACAAGAAAAAAAATTCAATGTTTTTTAAGAAAACACTTTCAAGAGATTTTCTCTTGTATCTTATCGAACAGCAATTGCCACAATCATTTACCAAATATGAATAAAGTCTTTATTATCTACATTTTGTACAGTTAGTAGAATTTAATCAATTATATTACATTTTTTAAAATAATCAATTAAATTTGAAATTAATAAACTATAACTATGTTTTGACTGTTTCGATTGTGCAATTAATGACAAATTTCTAAAAAAAGGCTAATAAAGTATAAACATGACCTTATAGATCCAAGATAGATTTCGAGTGTAGTTCGAGAGACGAAGGGGTTGAGTGAGATAACCGATTCTTAGCGCGAGCTTAGCTGGGCCGAACCTTGACTGGGCAAACAACGAGTAGGACGGGAAAAAGGGCGGTGCAGTCTGCAAGAAAAGGAGGGAAAGGGAGACAAAGAACTGAAAGATCTCATTCTCCCTCATTCCTTTAACGCGTTGCACGCCACACTCGCTCTCAGCTCCCGGGGTTAACGCACTACGGTAGACACAAAAATCCCCTCAAGGTCGGTGCATCCCTGTCTGTTGGTTCGTCCGTTCCATGGTTGACCGTCTCCTGCCCCACCCCCCCGGACAACCCCTCAGCATCCAATGCCCCTCCAACGGGACAAATGCACCCACGCGACCGATCTTGTTCGACTTCAGAGCCGCGCAAATGAAAGCACAGAAATCTATTTGAGCATATCATGCGAGACAATCATCGATCACGTCAAATTCATTCTCTTAAATCTAGTTATCACGTATAAAACTTCCGTGTTAAAATAATCGTCCGAATTTTCATGGTAAAAGTAAATTCTGATCTGAAAAAATATATGTGTATATGATGTAAGAAAAGTACTTATTACTTCGATAATAATTTCATAAAGCAATAAACGGCGGGCTGAGAACTGGACGGAGAATTCTCGAATATGCAGAAACTTTGTTTCATCACACAGTCATGAATTTGGATTGTAAACGTCATATAATGCAGAGAAAGAATGAAGAGGAAGGAGAAGAGAAGAATAATCGAGAGCAAGGATCGCGTATGGATTGGCATGAAACGACGAGTGCATCGGGTGAACGGCCGGCCGTGCATCCAGACTGCAGACGTCCAATAAAAATATCTTACGTTAGCCTTTCTCTCTCCTGACTATCGTCTACCCTCATTCATCGCCAAATTATTTTTATTGCGAATAACCGTGCGGCGCTTCTTACCAACATCAACTGACCACGTTTTCTTATTCAATTAAGAGACTAGTAGAATAAAAATTTGTCCATATTATTTTTATGGTTATCAATATGCTATTTAAATAATTAAACGTTCTGATAGAATTTTCATTCAAATGATAGTTGAATAAATTTCAACAACAGTTTAGAGACTATAATATTAACGAATGTCGTTGGCTAATAATATAATTAGGTCTATTTCAACATGGAAAGAACAATTTCATTGAAGCATCTAACAAGTTAGCTAAGTATAGATCTGAAAATAATTTTATTGGATTATTGAAATAATTATAAGATGTTCAAATTGATTGCTATAATGTCAAATTTTTTTGCAATATATCGCTTATCATGCTTGAATTTCTTACATAATTATTTTGTGTGATGGTCCAATAAAATTATTTTTAAATCTATACTATATCTATTAAATCTAATTAAATTTTTAGATATTTTAGTAAAATTGTTCTTTTAGTTTAATTGCAATTATTTTATAAACAATTTTTCAATAATATCTATATATAATAATATTTTTCAATAATATTTATAGATTTATTAGATTTTTACTTTCTAACAAGATTGCAGTTAAAAAGTTAAAAATCAAGTTAAGAAGTTAATTAATTTTAACTTCATTTAGTTACATTTTAGACTCTTAATTTTTTAACTTTATATAGTTATATTTGATCAATAACTATTAACTTTTAATTTGATTTTTTAAAAGTTAACATCAGGATTGGATAGTTTGAGTTATACGGATCTTATACTCAGATTATATGCTTACATATTCATATGTCCATCGAAGATGTATTTTTCTAATTTTTAATAATTTCAAATATTTCATTTACGTTTAAACAAAGAATAATAAAGAGGTTTAAAAACGATTCATCGTTATGACTTAAAATCACTATTTTCTCAAGAAATACGCAGAAGTGCAATTTACTGCTTTACAAGGATTATTTTTTGGTACCCCAGAATAATCACGCAAAAGCTGATCAAAACTCGTGAAATACATATGTGAAGTCTCTCCTTGTTAGCTAAAAAAGTTAACTTTCTTAGTTTTTTAATTTAGTTAAAAAAAAATTAACTTGAAATCATGAAATAAAACAAATTTAACTTAACTATGTTAAATTTTTAAGGCTGTTAACTTTAATTTAACTTAGTTAAAAAAAAAGTTATTAATAGTAAATTACCCAACCCTGCCTAACTACATTTAATGAGATACTGTCATAAATATAGAAGCCAATGATCCAGATGGACTTTCGCTCTGTCAAGTATAAGCCGAGCGCGTGCTATCTTCTTATTGATACGACCGTAGGACAATGCACTCGTTACCGACGTAAATAAGTACACAAAAAGACAGCGATCGAAGCTTTTAACTCGAACTGTTGAGATCTATGAATCGCCATCGTGGATAAATTCTTTGCGTCTCTTTTCGCTAACGCAAAAGACTTCTGATTCATTCTAAATTATTACGAGTCAACCGAAGAACAGTGTATTCTGGTCGAACACTATTGTTTCCTTGCGACGCGACATCGATCGCAGATTTCTGGAATGGTCGACTGTTAATCCCGAGTCCCGACTCGATCCTAAAAATATCGAAAAAAGAGCACACAGTCGATGCATTCTGCTAACAATGCTAATGCTCAAATAAATCTTTTTTATGAGCTTTACGAGATAATGAAAAATATTAAGACTTTTATAAATCACAATTCAAATTAATATAAGGAATATCGAAAAAAATTTTCATGTTAAAAGTTGTTTAATAAGTTTTAATTTAATTATATATTTTTTTACGAAATTTTATTTAAAAAGAAACTATTAAATTTTAGCATGTATGACATCAGGAATTGAATGGATTGAAATGGATTGAAATTTATAGACTAATTTTATTCTAAATAGAGAAATTTTTTAAAGCTGAGATTTTTATCCGTCTTAGACATCATGTCGTATGTCGTTAAGTCGCGACTGTTGAGATGATTCGAGGTCTGAGTCACTGGAAATATAATCCGAATATATGGTCGACTATGACGCACAAGGTCAAGGTTTCAAATGGTTATCAAGAAATAAATTAAAGTACCTCTTTATGCTGTCTACGGCATATACTGGCGCGACGGCGCGCGGCGAGCCAAAGATAATCACTCTATTTCGATCATTCTCAAGTATATAGAATCTGTGAAAGCTAAAACTTATTTACATTCACACTATCTTTGTATATATATCTAAATCTAATTTAATCCATTATTAGGCCTACTGCATTGTTAATCAATAACATCTTAACAATTAATGTATATCTGATCGATAGCAGCAAGCGTTGTATCTACTTTTAAAGCTTACATTACAACAGCTAAACTCGGGTAAAATTATAGTCTATAGTCATACGGAAAAGATAATCATAGACTATAATTTTTCTGATAATCGCTTAGTAAATACATTTTTGCAGTCATTCTAAAAATAACTAATATTTACAATAGTTTATGTGCATTAATGCATTTTTGTCATTCTCAAAAATAAACAGTACAATATTTACAGTAATTATGTGTATATATTTTCACAATATCATTCGAAATAATCGAGGAAATAAAATTGTGAAAATTATATAATATTTTTACTTTTGATTGTCTGCAAAGTTTTGCGTGTATCCA
>Ga0157363_1002960_pt1 | contig 15158 bp, 6 predicted proteins | sample AttsexASBM1_FD_111477 | JGI IMG/M metagenome (GOLD analysis project Ga0157363, IMG submission 111477) | Fungus gardens microbial communities from leaf cutter ant in Ribeirão Preto, State of São Paulo, Brazil - Atta sexdens ASBM1 | ecosystem: Host-associated > Fungi > Mycelium > Unclassified ...
CAAATAGTTTTTCTATCATGTATGACAAACAATCTTTGAAAATAGAACTATTAACTATTATTCTTTCTCTAAGTGATCGGTGATCATGCATGGGGAAAGCTCTACGAATTAATAAGATGATATAATATAATTGATCGAATCCCTATCCGCGGGAGAGAACTTTTATTATTCTCGAACGTATCGTCATGACTTCGTCCACCGTGATTTCGCTCCCACCTTGACTTTCTTGCGAATCTTCATTACGTACGCACTGAACTATGAACAGCTTCTGAAAGTTAAAGCCACTTATCGACGACGGCGGCGGCATATCTCCGGCGGGTTTAATCTACCCTGGAATCTGAGTTCGTCGGGAAAACCGTGCGCAGAACAGAAAGAGAGAGAGAGAGAGAGACCAAGCTACTGCCGGCGGCCGATTACCATCCGGGAATGTTTATTAAATCCTACGATTCTTTCCGGCAGTTCCTTTCATTTATCCGGTTAAAAGTTCGACTCGGTTGTCGATCGGATTGCGCTCTCTCAGCTTCTCTATTGATTCTCCGCGTACATATATATCATCGATCTCTTTCATTAACTTCCGCAATTCGCACGACATCCTTTCGAGCAAACTCGAGTTATCAGAATTGCATTTCCGTGAGAAATTTTATGGAATTTATGTCATTCTGTACCTTTCGGAAATATTTGTATTTTAGAAATTTTATGAAATTGTTTGTTCCATCTTTATATTTTTTTAATTAATTATTATAACCATCTCATCACTTGTCTTGTTTCTTTTTTCATCGGCAATATGAGAAAAGAGCAAATACTTTATAAATAATTAGTTGCTAATAAAATCAGATGTTAGAAAATATGTACGAAATATCGCAGATGTCTGCAGTTATAGAAAATATGTTTCTCTATATTTTGCTACGGGATTATAAATAAGATAATTAAATTTTCGCTATTAATTTCTGCTCCTTCACGTGCGCACGTGCCGTTCTCGAGGTAATTTTACCGTTTATTCCGATAGTCCCGGCGCGACCATTCATTGACGTCCGCGCTCATGCCAAACCGGCAGTCGCTTCGGCCGACTGCACAATCTATGAAAGCGACCGGCGGAATTTCATTAGCATTGAACGCCACCGGTCGAACTGTCCAAGTCGGCTGCTTGTCCAAGTCTCCATCTTTCTCTCTCATACTCCTTCCTTGCGGTGTATCCGCCTATCCATTTGGAAATGTCTCGCTTACAAGTACGCGCTACTACGACGAACTTTAAAAAGTTTAGATGTTATTTTTTCATAAACGTTTTTTTATCTAGCATTGCGAAAAACATTAGAATTTTTAACGCTATCTCAAAGAAATCTAAGTAAAAATTTAGATTTATACCTTTAAACCAACTTTTTTAATTGAAATTATTTTTATATTTTTGATTAAACATTGATAATACATTTTTGACGATATATATATATATATAAAATACCTTAGGACACAGGTCATCTATTACCTGCCTGAAGCAATCCAACCACGAGGGACGCGCAGGTGGAATGGTAGTAATGCGACATCGAATTATTCGTGGGATATCGCTCTCCCTCTCTATGCATCCTGCATGTAATCCTCTGTAATCGTGCATATAGTTAATGGGACATTAGAGATATAGGCGTCGCTTTATCGAAATCTGGTGTCCTAGATCATTCTTGGACACTTCAATCAGATTCGTAATTCATGTTTCAATTTTCATGAATTTCCAGAACAGAGATGCATGTGATAGAAATTTCAGATTAAATCCTGCGTTCTTAGAAAAGTTTACATTTACGATGTTCAAATAATAAAATTAAAATTTTTTAAAAATAGCTTATGACTTAATGAAAATTTATTATACTCATTGCTTTTTTTATTAACCAATAGTTTTGATTGATATTTGAGTGCAAATGAAATTATTATACTTTAATCAATGAACGTTTTTAAATTTGAATGTTCTTAATATTATAGTAATCGACACTTATAGGAATTATTTATTCAAATCGTTTATTTAAATGACATCTTCAAAAAAATTAAAAATTTATTTAAAATATTATTTGTGATACGAAATATTTGCATAATATCTTTAAGAAAACACAATATCCGAATGATGTTATATAATATCACATACATTAATAACGATTCTACAGTAAATAATTGATTAATAATTTAAAAAATAAGCAAGAAATTGATCGACTTGATTGGCTTAGTGGGTAAACAAGAGGAAGGGGTTTCACGTTATCATATATTCGCGATAATACGTCGTATTTACTGATCAATGCCAATAAGCATAGCACGATTTGTCAGTCATGAAATATGATCAAATCCCATATTCGTGTTTATATTCAGTTTGCTTTGTTAATATATTATGTGTTAATATATTATAATAATATTTCTTTATTATATTAAAAATCTTTGTGAAGAAATTTAAGGAAAATTTAAATATAAACATATTTATAAGTAGGTTTACGATTTTTTTTATTAAATACAGCATTTAAAATTTTGTACAAAAATTGATATTACATAAACATAATAACGAATTAATAATTTTTAACATTATTGACTTTTCGTAAAAAAGAGATAAAATTAAGAGATAATTTATCTTTCGTAAAAGAGATATAAATAAGAGATAGTTAATCTTTTGTATAGTCAAGTTCTTAAGCGCCTTTTCGGTATGGTACACCAGATTTTCTTTTTCCAATACTTTTTTAATGCTTTTTCCATTGCTTATAATATGCTTTTTATTAGTAATATATACATTTGCTTGGTACTATTATGTTTCTTAATGTCTGACGTTTTATACATATAATTGGAAAAAAATTCATCATTTACAATATTTTTATAATTTTTCATCTTTATATAAAGATTATAAGCAATCGATTTAAATTCAGATTTATATTTTATGATATTATTCTTGTAAAACAAAGCCGTTTTAAAAATCAAATATTTTAATCTTTATTATCTAATTTATTGTAGACTAATTATTCTCATTAGTTGTAGATTATCGATTTTGAGTCGATAAGACGTGGCTCAATCATCGACTCTCACAAAGTTTGTTCCGTACTTTTATATTATAAATGAACTATCTTGAGTGCGTAGAGACACTCGGTACTCTCGGTACTCCATAATATGCATCGAAGGATGCGATGTACGAAGGAGTTTGCGACGAAATATAATGGTCGAAATTCGATCAAATTTTCTGGATAGTTGGCGAATCTATTGCGTTGAGCTCTTTACAGTTGATCAGCGGATAGCGAAAAGATCTAATTTGCTGTGTGACACAAATAGAGGAAAGAGAGAAAGAGTAACATGTACGCTCGTGTCACCCTCCTTCCTTCACATATGTACGTGCACATGTAGAAAATTGAAACGGATTTGTCAATAAGAAATAAGAAATACCAAAGGAACAATTAGACTATTTTAAGATTTTTATTAGATAATTTTTTTATATTACGTATAAAAAATTAGATCATATAAAAATTAAAATTTTTAACATTGTTAAAATAAATTATTTATTGCACAAGAAATAAAAACAAATTAAATGAGATTTCTATCGAATTGAGATTGGTTTTAATCAATCTATATATAATATATATCTAATTATCTAATACATCTGATGTTGACTCTTGTTTCCTTCATAATTTCATTTTGAAACAACGCTTTCCGTGAATATAAAACTTTGGTAAATCTATGAAGATGAAGCTTACGCTGCACTACATAAATACTATGCGCACAGATACTCGATGGATAAAACGGCTCTGTTGAGAGGGGATTGGTTGTGGAGGCAGGGTGGACGTTGTCAGTGCAGTGTCCTATCCAGCGCCCATTTCCAAAGTCCATTACGGATTCCGTGGAATTATGCCGATTAGCCCGGGATCCCGGAATTTACACCGGACTAACGCTCAATACTAGTCGCCGTGGCGAAATCTCATCTCGTGGAAATAATTAAAACCCGCACACACCCATCCGTGCCGCGCGGATTTGTCTCTGTCACTCCTCCCGTTAACTCGCTCTCTTGCCGACTACTTGTCGCGCTCCGATCTCGGCGTCGTTGTCCTCGGTGGGCATCGTTTGCCATGAATGAGTAAGAGGCGGATTATAAGCAACGAGAGACGAGAGATGAGAGAGAACGATCGCACGCCGCTATGGATACCGCGAATGCTAATCGCGAATCACGCGGCAAGTTAGAATCGTGGAGGAAAAATCGAGGACGTGGCGAAAAAAGGGATTCCTGGTGAATATCATGACGCTGTTTTTTGTAATTATCCCTCTGAGTGCACGCGATTTTAAGATCATTAAAAAACGCTCGTTAAGAACTTCTCTCTAGGATTTCTCTTTACTTGACAGATGCGTTTGAATTATGATCGTTAGTGGCAACTATTGGATTTAAGATTTTTTTTTGAAAATTATGCAAGTACGACTTAAATTTTGTAATAAATAATAAGAGATTATTGTAGTGTTGAGTATTTAGCAGCTAGTCTTTCTAGTTAATTTAATGACTAGTCTTTCTCATATATTATCTTGTTTTTTTTACAAGATGTCGGACGATAATTTGTTAAGTTTAAACAAAATTTTCACTTATCGAGGCTTAATTTAATTACGAGGAATGATTTCAACTTATTGCCAAATGAAGAAACAGATCAAGAAAGGAGGACACAAGACTGCGTTCAATTAGAATAAAAATAGCAAATCCATAGAATAATTAAAACACGTAATAAAACGAAACATCATGCTAACAAAAAGCGCACTTGTGGCCAGCGTTTTTTACGAGCAGAACACCAACTTGTTAATTAAAAGACAACCGGTGGAGCGCGAGGCTCGCTTATCGGTTTGCGAGCTTTAATACGTTCGCACGCACTAGCGAGCTTTTAATCGCCGACTTGCCGCGGCGATCTTCGATTCCATTTGCGGATAAAACCGATTGCAAAGTAATCGGATAACCGATCACAGGCGAGCGACGGCGACGCGGCCAATGCGCCGTGCGATCGGGATATTGATCAAATATTTAATATCGCCCAGGGATCTGCGCACGCGGGTAACGCATTCCAGGCACAATGAACGGTGCTCATTAGCAGCTGGTTCGTTATTCAAAGTTTGACGTGTTCGATCTCTGAAGTTTGCGCTGTCGAAGGAAGTCCGCGGACGCGGAGAATATTTCCCCGCTTCACTTTGGAAACAAACGAACTTCCACCGTGGATTTTTATATCCTTTTATGAGTCCCACTTATAGAAGCATTCCTTCTTGGAGTTTACGAGTAGCTTGAAACTATCCAAAACAATTTCTTCGACTTCACGCTTTCGGTACCTAATGTGTTGACATTTTCCCCGAACATTAACATTCATATATACATACAATTTGCCGCTGCGTATGCGTTCGCTGCGAAAATTGTAAATTGAAACGAAAATGTAATAATGATATTATGCCTTACTAAGTTACGCTTACTAAGTTTCTCGCTCGAGTTACAGCATTCCGTAATATTTTTACATTTGTAAGACGCGCTTCACTATACATCGGTTTTCCATCAGCGATGCATCCTTTGCATTGTATTTTCGAGATTCAAGTCACTCAGCTGCCAGGACAGCGACATTAATCAATTTTATCATCGAGCGGTCGATTTCAGGCTGGATGCCGCATCAAAGGCTTGCGCAAATCCGATCAAACGGCGGTCCGCCCGTCCGCATTATATTAATTGGGCTCCGCACATAACACACAGCAATAACATTAGCGAAATAATATAATAACGCTATCGGCACTCGGCCACTAGGCTGACCGCCGTCGACATTATTTCATGACGTGGGGCAGCACAAACATATTTGCATAATATGTATACCACTATCACGCTTCCTTCTCTCCTCCGCAGCCTCCGCCCCAACTGGAAATTCGAAATACGGCTGTAATCAGCGAACGCCTTTCGTATCGATGATGCATCACAACACATGGAACGCGTGTAGCATGACGAACCAGCTTGATTGAAAGCTATTTCAATGTATGGGCTGTGTATCAGATCGTAGATACACGAAGTTATCTCGAGTATACTTTACCTTTGACGACGCCAAGATATAGTTTCTAGATATGCTTGAGTAGCCGATATTAATCATAATTTTTTTTCAATTTAAGAGACTCAAATAGGTTTGGTTACAAAAGTATACAATTCTAAATACGGTCGGGACGTAAAAACGAAGCTAGACATAACTACGCGAGACATTATTACCCTTTACTCTGCGAGGTCTTAAGGTACGTCACGACGCCGGTTTGGTTACTGTGCTTCACGCTTTATGAGTTTACACGCGCGGTAAGATTCGCGATAGAGCGCGGAGCTCACTTCGCTCCTCTTTACCTTGTCCGGGTTCTTCAGGTAATACCGTGCCCGTAATACCTGCTACTCTTGTGCCGTGCCGATAAATACCGAACTCCATGCTTATCATACGGAATAGATCACAGATCATGAGTACGGAATAAATACTAAAAATGAATTACAATGACTGTAATATTAGTTGCGTAACCTTAGATCTATAGAATTAAATGTAATGAAGAATCCTTTACCTCAGTCTTACTCCGATATCGTAGCAAGAGATCTTTCGAAATCGCTTTTTATTCCAATTAATACGAATGAATATTCATTGTCCTCCATTGGAATTACGCAGTTTTTTCCATTATCTTATGTCCGATGCTACCTTACGTATGTTTAAAATATCTTACTTCTTTCTATTCTCTATACATAATTGTTATTATTTATTATTATTTTTATCAATAATAACACATTTGTTATTTATTATTTTTATTAATTATAATTAATATTTAATTATATACATACTATAATAATAATAAAATATTACAACAAACTTTATTATAATATTTTATTATTATTAATATATATATATATACATATAGTTAAAAGCATTCTACAATTATACAAGATATTCCAAAATTCACGATTTTATTATTACATCGAAAAAAACAGATTTGTTGAAGTATTTAAAAATTTAGCCAGATATAGATTTGAAAATAATTTTCTCGATCATCAAAATAATTATATAGAATGCTTAAACATCGATGATAAAAAGTTTTAACATTCTTCAACAATGTAACGTCCTACGTAATTATTTTGATGGTTCAAATAAAATTATTTTCAGATCTGTGTCTAAATTTGTAATACTTTAGCGAAATCATTCTTTTTGCATATCTAAATATTACTGGACATATCCTGAATAATTTTGCTAGTATCATTAAACGTGTGTAGCAACATGTAGATACGATTGGATATGTCGCTACCGTAAGCTATACGGTCCCTTATTGCAGACTGTTAGATGAAATATAAAAAGTTTCATCAACGTTACTTCTGGGCGCGAGAGAAAGTTGGAACACGAAATATGAAGCCGGAATTATTTCGCACTAAACGTCGACGTCGCGCAATTATACACATACGCGGTTATGTCACTGTGCTTGAATCGTATACAATATCCGATATTTGAGTTTGTAACGATGAGTGATCTATTTTATGAAGGAAACAAGGGAATTGCAAATATCGAAGTAACGAAAAAATTTTTTAGTTTAATCTCTTAGTAGAAAAAAAAACGATCTGATTTTAATTTATCAAAAATTGTTTACACTCGAACATAGCACGAACAATTTTTTTTAATTTGTTTTATTATGCGTGTTTTTTACATTGTAAATTAAAAATGGGAATGATTGATGAGGCAATTATTGCTCTATTTCTAAGAAAATATTTTATTTACTTATTAGATGTATAGACTTGAGCGGAGAGGAGATATAATTTGAAAGGAGAAAACATAATATCCACGTATGTATGACAACTAAAAATTCAGTCTAATAAATAAATAAGTAAGCTGATAGATGATATGTCCGTAGAAGCTTTCCTTTTTTGCTGACATTCAGATTTATTTTTAGAAGATAAAAGATTAATTATATCAAAAAAATTGTATATGACAATATAAATAGAATAACAATTTTATATTTATCATGTGCTGATTTTGCATTGATTTCAACGTCAATTAATCGCAAATAAACTCTAAAAATATCATTTAGAGTCGTCATATATCTTTAAAGCAATCCCTTATCTCTGAGCCTGTACGTCAGCTTGAATTCCGGAAAATTACTTCGTGTTCGGGTCATCTTTGATGCGATCGTCTCTATGGATATCCATTTACAATGATATCGATAGACACGGCCTCTTGCTCGGCTCAGAACACATAGGACGTTGAACTATGTCTGCGATCTATATTGGTGGTTCTCTTTACACAACATATCTACTCTACAAGGAATTTATTGATTTGGAGATGTGTATCTTTATGTTGTTTATATAAAATATTAGTATAAATATCGTACTTCTAATGTTTATTAAAAAAAGAAAACATAACATTTTGTTACTTCCTATTTTGTCAATAATATTGCTTCGATTTTAGTTTACTAATATTTCTATCGGATATTGTATTACCAGCGAGAGAAAAGAACATAAATTATAAATTAAATATTCGATAATTTCTAGCATCTTGTAGTTTAGTTACTGGTCATTAGCGTCAAGTTTGAGGCTGTTTAGCAAGAGCTGACTTCGCTTGCACAGGAATATGCTTAAAACAATACCTGCTTACACGCATAATTGACGGCGTCAAAGTTTTCCTTTATTCTGTTGATGCGCACATGAATACAATCGATAAGAGTTGATTACATCCTTAGGGGAAACTTCCTCAATATACTGATAAAGTATTTGAAGAGCGTCTGATATATCTGCGAGAACGATAATATATCTTACACAGAATTATTATTTGCTAAATAATGATTAAAATTTCTGATAGAAAGATTATCGAAATGCAAAAGTTTAATATAAACATAGTTTGAATTTCAAAATATAATAAATAAATAAATGATACAAATATTTATACAAAATAATCTTTTCTATAATAGCGTTAAAGTTTATAATAATACTATTTACATTATTACGTGAATTCATAAAGGTCATATGAATTCTAATAATTATAAATTTGAGAATGAGCTCTAATATATACATTAATTAATGTAAAATTAATTTAGTTATCAATGTATCTGTCAATATGTTTATGATTTAGTAATTGACAAGTGATGCATTTATTTATACACGATTATCTAAATTTGCTTATTTATGTAATCACTTTTTCTGATTAAACACGCATTTACATTTTAGTAATTTTAAAATCTAACAATATGTGATAATTTTGTAAAGAAAAATCTTATAATTTAGATATATACATTTTTAAATTTAATAACATGAATATTATTAATAATTATACTTACTATTTTTGTAAAGTTGCCAAGGGTGTTTGCTAAATTTAACTGCGATCACATTCATAGAATTTCATTTTAACGATCCGAAGCGATGCACATGTGGCATCGCTTTGATATCGAAATCTATGTATCTGTTCAAATCGTTGTTTGTCCGCTGCAAAGTTTATCGGTTTCTCAGCAATTTCTCAAAGTTGCCGCTGTGTTCGAGCGCAGCAGCGTGTGCAGCATCATCTCTGCCCGCCTTCCTCCGTTCCTCGCCTTCTCTCGATTCCGTCGCAACCCCCGGCCTCTTCGCGACCCTGCGGAATTCCTTTGGAAACTTTCCGATATTCATATCTGCCCGCTACTACATCAAAAATTCCAAGCTCGCCCCGCTCAGCCTGCGAGAGTTCTCTCTCAGTTATAAAGGATTCGCAGCCACTTACAATATCAGCTCGTTCTTTCCCTACCATTTCATCCTCTCCTAGTATCCACCTCCTAGTATCCCTTTCCAATATGCCCTTTCGTTCCTTCTCTCTACTTTCTCTTTCTCTTTCCTTCTCTCTCTATTTATCTTCAATACTTCTAGTTCGTTCACCATCATCGATGTTCGAAAGGCCCTGCCTTCTTCGTCCTTTCTTCGCCTTACTATCAGCACTCGCCTTTGCACCACGGCTACGGTCACCTTTCTCGGCATTTTCTCGCTGATCTGGATTAACGAGGTAACTCTTTTTCTGTCGACTTCTCGGAGGAGTCCGAACTACGACCCATCCAGCTCGTTCGTGACTCGCCTCGAAACGAGGCTAGTATGTTCGTATCCGAAGAGAGACAGATCCTGCGGCTCACCCTCGTCGGCTGTCTGAGTACTTTCGATTCCTTGGTGGAATCCAATCGGGAATCTTGGAAAACAGCTTGGGTTATCACGAACTCATGTCTGTGATTATGTATGTGAACTGAAGATAATAAATTGTGTAATTGTGTATACACTCATATTAGGTTGTTCTTAAATTGAAAGTTAATCTTTTTTCTCAGCTATACATATTTTGACAAATCAAAGCATTCGCTATTTCTGAGATATTCTAAAAATATTCTGGAATTGCTTAGTACAAAAATATTTTCTCACTAAGAACCAAACAGGGAGAAAGAAAAAGTAATCATCGGATATTGTCTTAGCAGAAAGAGTGATTTAATTGGCGAGGTATTTAATATCGAAACTTAAGAGATTTTATAGACTTAAGCATCAAGAGCGTAGATTGGTAACAAAAGTTTGTTGTTCAATTAATTTGTAATGGATCTCGCTTAAACGGTAACTTAGCTAGAGACCTCATTATCAAGATACTTAAAGTTACAAACTAAAAAGTTTCAACAAATTGGATGGTTTCACGCGAATTTTTGCCGAGAAGCGTAAGCTCTTGTATCTCGCATACGCGCACGTATCCCACTGTAATGAATGCCGAGTAGATTTATCGTTCCCGCGGAGCTCGTCGTCCTTAATTAATGACCGGCCGCGCGGAGCTCGTCGTTTCGTCGTGGATTAATTCGCCTCGAAGTGTCTACTAATTATCAATGGATTCGCGTTGCGCGTTCGTCACGGCATCGAAATTCCAGCTAGAGGTGCTGTACCGCAAATCCGCGAGTGCACGCTAGCACTAAGCGCGCGTATGCACGCGGATTTCTCGCTCTTGCGTATCCTGCGTGATCGCAGAAGCGAGAAACAGGATTGACAGGAAGGAGGAGAGAAGCGCGATCCGCGAACTCATTGAGCATGAACGGCCAATCGTTCGCGGCACGGAAACCGGTTGCGGTGTAAACGTCACGTTCCAGAGGGCGTCTACAATAGCTCATTAAATTGAATAATCATCGAGGGCCCGCAGGTACGCTGTACCTGCAATTTACTTGCTCATTGGGCGCTAAGCTCGAAAGCTCGCTCGAAAGCTCGCTTGTTGGATGTAACGTATCTGTTACCCGCGCCTCACATTACACTCATGCTCTTAATTTTGGACTACATTAATCCATAATCCAAAATCGAGAATAATAAGAATATTCTAATTTATCTTTCTTATTTTCATTAGCTATTTGCCATATTTTTGATTTCTTATTATATAATATTAGAAATTGATTTGTAATCTTTTTAATAATTATGATTGATATCAATTTTTAATAATGGTAATGATTTATCTCTAGAGAGAGAGAGAGAGAGAGAGAGAGAGAGAGAGAGACAGAATGCGATTACAATTTTTAACAGACTATTTCCAAGATTTTTAATAAACAAAATTTTTAACAAAATTTACGTTTTATATTTACCTTAGTTAAAAAACTATACATAATAATAATGTAATAAAAATTAAATTAATTATTGTATAAATATGCAAATTAAGAAAATTTAATTAAAAATTTAAGAATAAAATGTGGTTTTTTTATATATGTATTCTTTACAATCCATATATTTAAAAATAAAATAAAGTATTGTAAGTTGATAATAGTTAATAACTATATGTTATATAAAAATGTTTTATATATATATATATATATATGTGACAATTTTGTATTAATTAAAAATTAAGTAAGCAGAACGTATAATAATTAGCAAATATGACGGTCATTATATTATTTCGACATAATCATTTTTTTCTTTTATACCTAGTATCTTTTTATTTATGTATGTACACAGTAGAAATACAAATTTTTAGCGATTCGCTAACGTGTAATCGTCTGCATAAAATATGCGACACGGAGTCACGTTCCAATTAATTCTCATAATAGTCATTAATTAGTCCCCGCAATTACGAGAGTCATATTCGAAATTGTAATCCCGATCGAAATTGAATACGCCAGACGTGCGCGAGTATGCGTGAGCGAATTGATATTAGCATCTCTGTGATATAAATTGTTTGTACAATTAAAAGTTCCACTACACCAACACGTATTATAATCAAAAAGTAGTTCTCTTCTCATAATCAATAACGTCGTTCAACATCATAATGTAATTACTATATCATAAGCAAAATTAAATCTTTAGCTAACATATTTCACTTTTAATCTATAATAAGATATCTAGGGTGGTTTTATAATTTTAATCTTATAAATTTATTATTTTTAAAATGATGATACTCTTATTCAAAGTTATTTATTTAAATGACAAGTTTCTTTCTCAAGCAATAAAAAGAAAGACAATTTCTAATTATATACTTACCTCATTTTAGAGAATATTAGAAACTAACAATCATAATAAAATAATTAATATTAATTCGTTAATCTCGAAAATTGTATCATAATTCATTTATATTATTAGTTTTTGTTAAAATTATCAAAATTATTTTTCGCTTGGAAAATAGATTTAATTCTGAAAATAATTTATCCTTTTGCCGACAGTAACGTATTGGCAATCGAAAATGCACCTCAATGCTATTTTGGCATCTCTAGCAGCTCATTAAATCGAATAATTATCAGCCATAATCATATTGTATAGCATATACACTTTATATGACTACCGCATCGGCATATATATCCGTACGTATCCACGTGCTGCGGAATTTTGATCGACTGGTAAATGGTTCCCTTGACGACTACGAATTATTTATTCCCTACACGATTAACGTCATGTAATCAACGATAACGTAATGAACATATTGCCTAGTGCTTGTAATGACGTAGTAATGCCGTGGCTTTTCTCTCCCCACGTAGAATATCGATTACTTCTATCAATCTTCTACAGTCTCTCACGAGATATTAATTTCTTTGATAGTATCGATTCACCGCAGAAATTAATAAAGTCTAATTAAGTTAGCCGTATAATGAGCAAATTTAAAATATACACGTAAAACGTGTAAAACAATCGAACTATTATCGAAAATTTATTCTTTATATATTTTTCGGCAAATCTTAAGCAAATCAATACTTGGCAATTTAGAGGTAAAACATCAAATAAAGATAATGACTGTGATGTACATTAATCGTCTCTTTATTCATCTATATATATAATATGTATATAATATGTATATCTCCGTTGGCGACAATATTTCGATAAGTCGTGGCTTGGCTTGGTACAAGTTGCGTTTCATACTTGGAGTATTACGGGGGAGGGAGGACAGTAATTAATTACATCGACGCACAGGTATGCATATCATTAATCGTACGTATATCGTATATTTATATAACATATGCACGCGCGTGAGATTATTGTACAGTGTGCGATGCGCCGTTGACTAAACATTTTTCATTTCGAGGAGGGATTTAGGAAGGGCAGCGGGGAAGGAGATATGGGGGTCGAAGACGGTAGTATTCACAATAGGGATATTTGTGGGGAGGATAGATCGCCTTTCTGTATCATATCTATGTATACATAGTGCAAAATATATTAAGGTCGGCCACTCGTACGAGGACAGCGTTGAGACATCCTTTTTAAAGGCCGTCCTTTCTGAATCGCCGATTAATTCTCTCGTCCTTAAAAGAGCCAGCGTGATTGAGCTCCGAGGGAAATCGCGCGAGCTCTCTCTATCGCCTTGACTCTAATCGTACTAAAAGCACTTTTTACATTGTTTCAGATACGACAAAGTGGATTTGTCTCGGCGCGATATGATGAGCAGAGGAGCCTAAAAGTATCGATATTCGACGCTGGCAAGAATATCTGGTATCGATACTATCCAGCATGCTTAGCTCGATACTCCGATATTTTTTCACTTTAACAATTTAAGTAAAGGCGTTGAATCGATACTTCTATGCGCTCCCATATACGCGACGCCCGTTGATGAATTCGAGCGAGATTGGAAATCCACGAGAACGATCAAAGCGCACGGAGATTCGCCGATATGTAAGTAAAACATCACGAAATCATGCTCGAATCATTAAATGATATGTTAATTTACGACGCAATCCGCGCGCATCACTTCGTGCGTCGTCTTAGTTCTTTAACTACGCAAACATTTTCAAACGTGTCTTAAAAAATCCAACAATTTCTCTCATACTATCTTTACACATTTTATGTATCGCGTATAAAAATGTATGGGTTAAAATCTGCCGAGATTTCGCTAAATAGAGAATTTAATTTATTAATGATAACATGATAAATGAGTTAACATAATTTAATACACTATCTTTGTATCTTCTTTTTGAAAGTTATAAAATTAAATTACATTGAAAACATGATGTAATACATCTGAAGAGATAAAATTAAATTGATACTCTTACAATATTAATGTCGTTTTCTATCTGTGCATTGTTTTCGTTACCCATTTTATAAAAATATTACAAATCATTAAATACCAAAATGGAAACGTTTTCGCGTTATGTTTTCTCAATTGTCAAATGATATATTGCAGAATGCAGTGCTGTACGTATGATCTTTATTATTTCTCTTGTCGTTTTATCATGATAAGGATTTACGAGGTGATGAGTAATCGACTCGTCTTAAAAAGCGTTGGCAGTTATAACAATGATAATCAACAATGATCAGAATCAATAGAAGTCGATAACTTTAAGCCACGAAGGCTCTTAGTTATCCGCCCTAACGCGCAAAAGGCCGATTTCAATTACGATTTGATTCTTATTCTTATTTCGATTTACGCTTTAGATATATTTATATATATATTTATATATATTATATATAATCCTTGTATATATATAAACACACCTACGATCAACAATTCGATAAATCCTATTCCATAATTTACACAATCTACACATAGACGTTTTCCCGCTTTCCATTAATAATAATTAGACATCGCGATGTTTTCTCTCACATGGCACACACACACACACACACACACACACACACGCACGTACACGCAGGCACGCACGCAAACAGGCATATACACTCACTTATTGTGACTATGACGAGGCTCAATTGCGAATAAATAACGAATCAATCGTGCTGCGCCTTAATCATGCGGTGATTGACGCTTTGACCC
>Ga0157363_1002961_pt1 | contig 15156 bp, 9 predicted proteins | sample AttsexASBM1_FD_111477 | JGI IMG/M metagenome (GOLD analysis project Ga0157363, IMG submission 111477) | Fungus gardens microbial communities from leaf cutter ant in Ribeirão Preto, State of São Paulo, Brazil - Atta sexdens ASBM1 | ecosystem: Host-associated > Fungi > Mycelium > Unclassified ...
AGCCACACAGTTTAAAATATTCACTTTTAATATACTTTGCGTGTTCTAAACGATATTGCATGTCGAATGTTTCGCACGACACTAATCCATTTTCATTGTGATCTTAAAATGAGGTATTTATAATATTTTAATTCTAATAGTTTTTTTATAAAATAAAAGTTTTTGATGACAATATTAAATAATGCAAATGTCTTACGTCTTTTAATATATTATACGTTATATATATTAAATAGCATCAATTTTTTTTAAGAGTATCTTATATAGAGGGAGTATACTTACTTGAAGGAATATTAAATAAATATCTAGCATTCAGATGAATTATAAAATTAATGTGGCTCATTGAAATGGAAAACATATGAGCACATAGCATTAATAAAAACAAATATATATTTATAATTAATTTGTCTTAATTTAATTATCTTTACTAAATTTAAAGTAAAAATAAAAAAAATGTTGACTATATTTTTAATATTGTAGTATTGCCGGAAGTTTCGATTCTTTTAGATTTTTTAGATTCTTTTAGAAGGTTCGCATTCCCACATTATTTTTCAGAGAAGCATTTATTATTTTAGGTAGACTCATCGGCGGTGGAAGAGTTGCCGCTTCGACGCGACGCTCGTGGCCTACCTCAACGCCTGAAGACGCAGGCTAGTAAGTTACGCTCTCGGCTCCGTGGTTTCCAACGGCCCACGTTCTCGTTCCCGCAAAAACGGCAGAAATCCGAAAAAGCAACGGCAACGACGACGACGACGACAACGACGACGACGAAATCAGCGGTGGCTAGCAGCGGCAAATCGGACAAGTCCCGTAAGTCTGTAGAGAAGCGGCCCAGCAGAATCGATCGGATAAGAACGTCCATTTCCGAGAAGACAGAGAAATTCAATCTCGAACGGCCGAGGTTCAGTCTGCCAGATAGATCCAAATTTCACCTGCCGGAGAGACCGAAGTTCAGTTTACCGGACAAGTCGCGTTTCCACTTGCCAGATAAGTCGAAGTTCAATATCAAGAAGCCCAACATCCGTCTGCCTAGCGCGCTCACTCGCGTTAAACGGCCGCCTCCCTTACGCGAGCAACAACAGCAGTATTCGACAGAATCTACTGCTAGCTCCAAGCGTAATATTTTTGATTTTGCTACGTATCCGCGCATCTTTGATAAAAAGTCCAAGAAGCGCGGCGAGTATGCGACGTCCTCACCTAAAGACTTCAGGACTCGATCAACAGAGAGCGCGACCTTTCCTCGTACTCGGAAGACAAAATTTTTTGGCACCAAGTGGGCGCAACGTTTTGGAGATTCGGCTTACGTTCAGGATCAAGATCGTCCAGAGGAAGCGGCAGGAAGCGAGGGGTCTCCTCCGTGGCATCAAAGTTCAATAGAAGAACCGCCGAGATTGTCCGCTGGAACGGAGGAGGAGATAATGGCGGCGGCTCATGCCATTCCATGGGAAGATACAAAAAAACGAGAACAGTACGAAGAAGAGGAGATACAGTATATGGACTACGAACAGGAATCATCAGAGATGTCGGATCGGCATCCCGCTCCTCCGAAAAGATCCTACAAGTCACGAAGGCGAGATGAGTCATACGAACACGAGGAAGTAATGGAGATGGATCCGAAATTATACGATCAAGAGATGAAACACGTTCATCGAGATGACAGCGAAGAGAACGAAGATGCGGCAGTACAGGATGATTGGCATGCAGAACAGCAAATGATGCACAAGGAGAAATTCAGATCGATTCTGAGATCGCGATCGTTAGACGAAGACATGCCACGAGTTCTGAAGCAAGAAAGGTATGAAGGAGCGTTTATGGCGGTGGATCCGAGGCGATTTGGACTACATAAGATGGCATCCGAAGAGGAAGAAGGCGAAGAAGAACGCGAGCCTTCCTCGATACAGTCTGATCGAGAGCAGCAAGCATCGAGCGGCAGTTCCTGTGATCGAAGACGTCGCGGTGTGATAGAGGAGATCGACTCGGACGAGTTCTTTTTACGACAGAGCGGTATCAGTCAGGATGACATGAATCTGGGCAATTACTTAACCGATGAAATCCGAGATGCTCTCAGAGCAGAAGTCATCAATGTGTTGCAAGACGACGAGCTTCCATCTACTCCGCCTCAACGTCCTGTGAGAATGCGGACTTTGAAAAAGCACAAAGAAGATTTAGAAGAGTCCAATGAGGCAATACCACCGGTCAGACCAAAACGGGAACGAGTGACGCGACATAGTCGAGAGGCATCGATCGAGATGTTTCGTGAGCGCACCAGGAGTGATTCTAGAAGTGATTCTAGACATCAAGTGGTATACCAAACGGAGGGAGAACAATCGGAACCGTTACAGGAACCATTGGACGATATAGTCGTGGTGAAACCAGTGCGCAGAAAGTCGAAGTCATCCTTGCGTAGTCATTCGCAGCCACCGATGGAGACATCGATACTTTCTCCTTCGACACCCATTACTGCCGCACCCGATTCATCTGCTACTCCTTCAACCGTGCCACCGATCATACCAATACGCAGAAAACGTTCGCATCGCGAAACGGTGGACCGAAGAAACGGCGACGAAAACGCACCGATTTGTAATGGTCATCGCGACGACTGGGAAATCGAGATCATCGAATCCAGGAAACCGATAATTCCAGCAAGATCGTCGCGATCACGGCAATCACTAATCGAGCAATTTGCAAATGGCGACGTTGTCATGTCCGCAAGTCACGAGGGCATTAACATCGAGAACTTAGACGCGCGACTTCAACGACAGGACATTGTGCCAGAACCGATACCGATACCACCGAAAAGACGATCCCGTTCGAGGACCATGTCAGTCGTTGATGAGGACAGAACATCGCATGGTGCGGAGTCTTTACCAGAAGCTGGTTACGTCGAAGAGGACATACCGCGAGAGGAGGAAGAGAATAGCTCGACGCGAGATATCTCGGGCTACGCAATTGTAGAGAAGCGGGATAAACCGCCCAGACCACCACCGCCCAGAAGAAAACGCGACAAGTTCGCTACAACGCCGAGACCAACCCCGCCTAAGCGACCTCAACGAGCGTATAGTACTCTAAGACCCACTACAATAAGAGATATCAGCATGACATCGGATACGATCATCAGTATGACTCTAACACCATCCGAATCTGCGCCATATATCGAGGTCGGCGCGGATGAGATTGAACATAGAGATTTTCGCAGCGGCGAATTGCTCGACAAGATCCAAGGCCGTCCGCTTCCGGCGCCACCGCGACCACCCAGGATAAGAAAGGAACATGCGATGACTGGACGACCTCGCACTCCGTTTGAATATGAAGAGACAATGGAGATGACAGCGGCGACACAGACCGATCCATTGCCAGACGATATGGTGATTGAGGAATTAGAGATCACCCAGGCGAAACTTATAATGACACCTTCTAGATCAGGCTCGCAGATAATGGTATCGATGGAACATATACCCAGTCCAAGCAGAACGACCACACCTCCCGTACCTCCGTTACCAATCCTACAATTTTTACGAAAAGAAGAAGAAGAAGAAGAAGAGAAAGAAGGAGAGGAAGAACGGCTTCCAAAAGAAGAAGATATTCGAATGGCATACGAGACTGTATCACTAACGTCACTATCGCCTACGAGAGAAATCGACTTTCGAGAGGAATCGAAGCACAGATCTGCGCCGCATCTAGAGGAACACGTCACGGAAGAATCACAATCGCCTCAAGTCAGGCCGAGTTTTTTGTCCGATGAACCGCTGAGAATCAGCAGTCTTGAAGTCGGAGATTTAAAAGTTGATCGACTGAGCGTGTCGCAGATAGAAGCGCACAAAATCATGGCGTCCGAAGTAGATGCGATGATGATTACGGCATCGGAATTGAGAGGTGGCGATTCCATGGAGGAAAGTTTGTCGCCGGCCATCATCAGAGAGCTGATAGCGATCAGGAGTCATTTGGAGACCGTGATGACTACCCAGGCACAAGAAAGATATCGCGAGAGCGAAAAGGAGTCCGTGAGCCACAAGATAACCGACATTCCTATCAAGGCTAATAGTCCAGTTCAAGAGCGACAATCTGCGTCGCAGGATGTTCCGACGGAAGCGGCGAAGCCCAGCGAGACTATCGTAAATGAACCAACATCTACGGAAGATGAGAAGATAGATGCTGACAAGGATCAAAAGGTTGTTAAAACAAACGTAGTAGATATCAGGGACAAAGAGATATCACATCCCCTCTCAGTTGCTCAAGCCAAAGAATTCCCTTTCCCACAGACACTTACGATAGATGAATTAGAATTCAAGGGTAAAGAATCTACCACACATTTGTTCACGATCGCTCAAGATAAGTCCTTACGAATTTTAGATTCCGAACATCCCTTAACTTTGAGTCCACGAACCACATCGGGCTCCCACGTGGATGAATCTCGTGCCTCATATCCTTCATCGGATACGCCTTCAATCCGGCCCCCCGAATCGAGAGAATATCCTCCGTCGGATACGCCTTCAATCCAGCCTTCCGAATTGAGAGAATCGCCGGATCGTGTCGGCGAATCTCCGAGTATCTTTGTCCAGACTACTACTACTATTACTACTACTACTGCTACTGCTACTATCACTACTGCTACTACCGAGCTGGGCGCAATATCTACGGATCTTCGTAGCAGCAAGGACGATGTGTCCGACAGTAAAGAACAGACTTCTCGCAAATCAAGATCTAGATCCTCCTCACCTACTAAAGGTATACGGCAAACCGCATCTCCGGTTCGTTCATTGCCACCAGCCATTTCCGTGACCCCTGATACGTCGACCCCTGATTCAACCGTACCAAGACACGGTATCTCTGCGGACGTTAAACCACAGCGTGCCGTCATTTCTTATTCTTCGGACACGAGACACGATGTCCCTAAAGACAGTCAACCACAGCGTGCTGTTATTTCCCAGTCTTCCGACGCGGGACAATCCCTTACGGAAAGGCAAAGAGAGTCCTCTCAATCGCCAGTTTCTTCCTTTCCTTTGAGCTCGACTCATTTCATCGCCTTTCCAGCTTCCGAAATTCCAGCTCAGTTCTTTTCTCTGAGTGAAACGACAACAAATCAACGCTCTGATATAGAACCCGGCGTTATAGATACTACGCAGCAGCTTCTTCGAGCACTCCGATTGGCTGGTATTAAAGCCATGAGGTATTTTATAGGGTATTTAGCGTCTACGTTAAGTATGGACGACACGAGAGAGAAGATAAGAGATGTGGAATTAACGATATGCGCCTTGTTACTTCTGATCGCAGGCTTGTTGATATATTATTTCAGTAGCACACGGATTGTAACACATCATCATCATTGGGATTATTTTAATCCCCCTCAATAGCACTTCTACAATCCAATTTGCCAAAGAAGTCCGTAAATAGTTCATTGGTTTATAGAAGTTAAAATTTCATATTGTATAAATCTTTTGTACAATTTTGTCTGAAGAAAATACTAGGATATGACGAAGTAAGGAATTCGAATTGAATTAGAGCTCTTGTACACATATCAGAACGAAGTGCCAGGTTTGTAAAAAATAAATTGTAATTATATTATTAATATATGCCAAATATATAATTAAAAATTTTAATATTTAAAGAATACTATTTACAATAATTCTTAGTATAATTCATGTGCTATATACATATACATACATCAGTCAATAATATACATAACATTTAAGAAAAAAAAATTATTTAATCGAGCCTTTATTAATTTATAATTTTCATCAGAGAACACAATTTCTATTCTTTTCTCCAAAAAATCGATACCTTATTTTCTCCTATATTATATTTATAACATAAATTTAAAGATTTAGTAGATAGTTTTGATATAACTATTAATCATTTTATTCTTTTTTACAAAAGTCATAATTTTATGACTTAAAAAAACTGAAATTAAAAGTAAAATGAATAATATCCATTTGTGTCTTCCATTTAATTAAAAGAATCGTTAACAAAAACATTCTGTACATAATTCAATTAATCACAAAATCAATGTGAAAAAACAAAAAAGAAATTAAAAATTAAGATTCAGCTGATTTTACAAACAAGGTTCGACTATATAATATTTTTTCTTATTTATATTGATAAATATTGATGAATATTTCTACACTATTATGAATTTTTTGTTATAATTATAATAATAAACCAATTATTATATATGGAATTTACAAATGTTTGCTATTCAAATTTGTTGATATATATTATAATGAAAAACGAAAAAGTACAATTAAAGTACAATTAAAAATAAATTAATTGTATTTCCAAATAATGGATGTAACAAAATGATCTATCATAATAGTATGTTGATAATATTGGGTATTATATATAATATCGCATTTAAAAAATTATTGCCAACAAAATACCTGCAATTACTGAAAGAGATCCTCTTCGTATACTTTAAGTTCCCGTCTGTCTTTATGTGCACTTTTCTGTGAATAATTAGCCGCTATTGGTGACCACATAGAGCTAGACATAGTGTCGCTAACTGGCTCTATTATTGGCTGCCTTCTTGCTAACGACACTTTTAATTGGATGGACGAGACCATGCTACCATCCATCTCACTTATTGCTCTCTCAGCAGCTTCGGCCTTTTCAAAGGTTATAAAGCCATGACTATGGGCAAAAAAGAACAGAAATGATTATTAATAATTGCATCAAAAATATTTACTAAAACTTTGAGTGGACATTAGTATGTATAAGAAAAAAACATGATTTATATTTACTTTTTCTCTGCTTCCATGGAAATATGGATAATATTTCCAAAATTTTGGAAATGCTTCTTTAGATAATCCTCTGTTATTTTGTAACCGCATACGTATATTGTATTTCCTGCACGTGGTTTAATTTCTTGTTTAGCAGGAGCTGGAGTATCACTGGTATTTCTCTCTCCAGTGTTTTGAGCACCAACAAAGTTATTATATAAATCCTTGACTTTTGGCCTCACTGTCTCCGTTTCTTCTTCTTCCTGCATTGCTGAAAATGGTTGATAGGAACTAATCGTCTTTTCTGTACTGTTTAACTTCCTTTCTAGTCCGCGAGATCTTTTGAAAGTTTGCTCCGGTCGCTTAGGAGTCTTTGGGGCTGTGATTACGCCAGATTTAATCAATTTCTTGGCAACTTCGCGAGCATCTCTTGCTTCTGTAGGCCGTTTTGGAGCCTGAGGAATGCGTTCTGTTTCTTGTTTAGGAGCTTTTAGATCTTGTAGCGCTTTTTTCTATAATTTGAGGAATAATTGACAAGAATTAAAAATAAAGGTAAGGTAAAATACTTTATACAAGATATAATAATTGTTAGAAAAAAAAAACGATGATCTTTGCATGTAGATTAAACAAAAATTTGAATTTTGCGTTATGAATTAATTGAGAAATGGATATCTAACAGATAAATTAAATTTTATCGCATATTTCATACAAAAACATAACCTGTACCTTCCTTTTCAGCTTATTGAACTTAGTTTGCAGCATCAACTCTTCCTCTGTTAGGTTTGACGGAAAATGCAGGTATACCATATTTTGCATGTAATATCAACAACGACTTTTTGCAATATTCTTTATGACTTTTTAAAAAAAATTGGAGAATCATAGAGAAAACGCGTCCTGCGTCTAACCGGTCTATGTGTACTACAATGCACTTGAGGTACATATAATTTTATTTACTGTCACTTTTCAAAAATTAATTTGCAAAATCTGATTATGTATGAGTCTTTGCAGCTTCATAAAAAAAAAACCAAAAAAGTTTCATGTAATATTTAATGTAATATTACTTCTAGCAGATAAAATAACAGCATGAAAACATATATTCGCACTGTAAATAAATCGAGCATATAGCATATCGTTTTATTTATTACAATGTTTTTAAGATCGAAATTGCAAAACTTAGCTCTTTAACCGACTTTGTAATTTCGTAAAATATAAACTAAACCGATTTTCATAATAAAATATTGCTTTCGCAAAACAATATATGATAGAGCGATAGAGAGAACCTGATAAAGTGCAGATATATAGGTGCATCACATTCTCTGAGTTAGCTTATCACTTCAATAGAGTCTTGTATATAAAAGAGACATAAATTAATGTCCGAGTTTCTGATTGGTAGTCTGATGTGTAATACTGATTGGGTATCCCTTCTTAAGTGAAGCAGCTATATTGTGACCGCAGCTATTTACGTAGATGACAGCTGACACGTGGTTGCCGAGCTGTATTGCTATGAGAGTTAATTCGTTGGATTATTTGAGTTCATCGTTGATTTTTTATCATTAAACTTTCGCATTATAGTAAATTTTTAAATTAAATTATTGTTCTTGTTGTAATTTTGTTTATGTCGGCAAACAAATTTTACGCTAAGTACGGAATATGTTTATATTAAACGGAATTCATATTTATGCATTGGAGCGGTCCAAATATGTCGACACAGGAAGTGATGGTATCCAGACTCTGATGGGAGTTCGATTTCAAGTCTCTTTTATACGCAGAACTCTAGTCACTCTTGTTTTAAGCTTTTTGTGTGTCATGGCCTTTCCACTTCCACTGTGCTTAGCAGAATTGACAGTCCAGTGGCTGAGTGGCGACAAGTGGCGCCAGTGGCTGAGTCAGTCTGACGTCTGACCAAGTCTGATTCTGACATCATTGGGTCCTTGAATGCGTTCTCGCATTTACCGGATCGCACCAGATGCTTCTCGAGAGGTTGTCCTATCGAAAAAGGAAGAACGAACACGTCATAGACACTCGACAAGAATCAACGTGTAAGTTTCTATTCGTTTGATGCTCTCTTATACCTAGACAAGATGTGTATATCGGTGACGGCGCTTGGTCGACGAGGATTTACCTCGAGGGATGTTATGCGGCTCGGCGTTAAGCAACTTCATTGCTCCAGTTGCGAATCATCAATGAACAACGTGCTGTCACGACGATGTCCCGCATCGTTGTACGTCGCCGATGTTTCGCGAATTTTGAGCTGGTTTCGCGAGAGCTCGAAAATGTTTTCTTCCGTGAGGACTCCGATTTCCTCTGACGTCGTCGCCGATGCTCTGACAAAGCGGCAAGCGAAGGAGTTGGTGTCAAAGCTCACTTCAGAGGAACGTGGCTTGTTCTTGACAGCATTAAACGAATGCAAATCAGCGGAGCAGAAGGCTGGTTATGAAGGTAGACATTTCCCTTGCTTCAATAAATTTGTAATCTTAGACAAGCATTTGCTATTTAACGAAAGGCTAATTCTCATTTTAAAGATTTACAGACAATTATTTCTTACAAAATTACATATTAATGAAGAAGATATTGATTTTTTTATATATTTAGCTTTATATATATATATGTGTGTGTGTGTGTGTGTGTATGTGTGTGTGTGTATAGCATAAAGAAACATATAATAAAATATCATAAAGAAACATATATAATAAAATTCTTGCAAGACAAGTATTCGCTATTTAACTAGGAGCTAATCCTGATCTTAAAAATATACAGTAGAAAATAACTTCTTATAAGATTATATATTGATAGGGAAGATGTATTGATCTTCTTTTATATTTAATTTTATACATATATCACAAAGAAACACAATAAAATTCTTGCATCTTTACTAGGTCAACTGGCAGCTATTCGATGGAGGAGCAAGTTAGGCAGACCTAGCAAAATACCATCATTAGGTGAAGTGGATCCTACAGGAACCTACTGCCCTATGCCGGACGATTGGTTAAACCGCAAGTACGGTAAGGACATTACTATTTTTATATTTTTAATCATTCATATCGTCATACATTCGTTAAATCATCGATACTATTAAAGAAAGAAGTATAATATAGGATCATTAAATACAGTACAGGATCATTTAAAATGTCTTTAATGCAGTGTAACAATTCGTTACATTCATAAAAAAAAAAACATGAACGTTAACTTAGATTTATTACCTATAGATCTCGCAAAATAAAATTAACCTCCCTGTTATTTAATGGTATTTTTGGATATAATGGAATATTTTTCCTGCAATGCAATCTCCATGGATGTTATTCTGTAAGTTTCTCGTTTTTTCTCAATTTCTCTCTTAACTCTCTAGCACTCTCTGTATCTCTTTTCCTCTAATTACACTAACTCTCTTGCCTGCTTCTATTCTAACACAACTTTTTGGATGTTTCATGGCCAACCACAGTGCCACAGTTAGGTAATATTTTGGACACTTTTCTATGGTTCTCTCATTTTTTAAAAACCTTTTCCTCCAATATGGAAATTAATCCTTGTTAATTTCATTTAACCAAATACATTTTTATAAATTATAGAATTATCTTTTTCATATTTTTTCGTATTTCTTGCAAATTTTGTTTTTGAAATAATCATTTGGCCAGATTATTTTTCATCCATATATTAGACAAAGTTGTTTGGATAAAATGATTTTTCTAGAATTTGTTAAATTCTACCAAAAATTCTCTTTAATAGTAGAGCTTTTTGTTTTTTTCCTTACAATACTTTTTCCTTCATTTGAATTTTGTTAAGATTCCTTTTTTTATTTAAATTCATTAAAAATACATCACAATATACAGTTTTGGTGTTCATGAACCATAAAAACAATCTTATATTACCTTATATTTAGTGTTTGCTAATTTCATTAAGTAATTATGTAGTAATTATGTAATTTCATATTAAATACGATTAACTTGTGGATTTAGATTGAATCTTTTGTTTTTTATAGTTGAACACGTTGCAGAGCCATCCACAAAAGACTTGGTATTCGGTATGTATTACTTTCAATTCATTGATTCAATTCATTACTTTCAATATCAAAGAGAGTTTATATATTCACTAGCAAGTAATCAATCGCGTTTTTATCTTATTTATCTCCTATTTACTGTTCACAAAATAAAAATTAAATAATACTTTTATTTTAAAAGATTTATCATTACTGCAGAGATTGATTAAATAATATAGATATATCTTTTAAGAAAATTTTAATTAGACAAAATATGTAGAAGTTTTATATACACATAATAATTTAAATCTCAATTCAAATTAAAAGTGCAAATAAATAATGTGGAACAATAATTGTATTTTTGCAGTCGCGATCGCGAATGCAATTCCATTCGTTGGATTTGGTTTTCTTGACAACTTCATCATGATCGTTGCTGTATGTATCTTATGGACTTCCGTCATTTCCTATGTGCCGACTTTTAAGATTGATGTTTCAGGGCGATCAAATCGAATTGATGCTGAACAGAAGATTCCCTATATCCACCATGGCAGCGGCAGCGCTGGGCAACACGGTATCAGACGTCATTGGAATCGGTTCGGTGCATTATGTTGAGATATTTGCTCAAAAAATCGGCTTCGAAGCGCCCAAATTAACTCTAGCACAACTGAATCTGCCTAGGACACGAATAGCTGCGAATGTGGTACAATTTGTTGCTTCATTATACTTTATTTTATATTGAGCTTATTTTTTTGTTTTAGTATTAAGTAAAAATACTAAGTAAAAATTTACGTAAAAAAGATTTTTGAATAATTAAAAAGATGAAGTCTTTTTCAGTGAAATTATTCAAGGAAATTTTTTTGTTGATTACAGGGTCGAGTTATCGGTGTTACGATCGGATGTATTATTGGCATGACGCCTATACCGTTAGCCGCGCTTTTTCGTAATGATAGCTGAATTAGCCAAAAAAAAAAATGACTGAAAGAAACGAATTAATTTAATTAATTTAATACAATTAACTTAGTATGTAGGACAGGCCGCAAATACCCCATAATAAGCGTTTTATTTTACACAAACTTAAACTTTTATAATTTTAATGTTCAACTATCGTAAATAACACGATTTCCATCTCATCCAGTATTATAAAATATATTTAATATATATATAAATGTATAGAATATGGTATAGTATAGAACTGTATAGAACAAAGTTTGTGTGCAATATTATGATTGTTTTTTAAAGATGAAATTTAAATAGATTTTAAACTTACTGTGTTTTATGAGGCTTTAATCCGATGCAAAATCTATTTAAAAAAGAATTATATATATGTGTGATATCAGAGAGTTAAATTAGAATAAAAACTTGTTTTAATATCAGTCTTCCAAAAAGAATATTCATTATTCGTTTCCCAATATGTAATCATTTTTAGATATAAAAACAGCATTTATAGCATGCGACATCGGATATTTATTGAGAAAAGCAGATCTGTTAGTATCGAACATTCCACTGCAAAAAGTTAGTACAAAAAATATAGGTTTATATATTTGTTGATATATATATATATATATATATATATATATATATCCTTTGAAAAAGATCGTTTAACAGGCAAATTTTTATCAGCAAGCTAATAGTAAATTTTTAATTCTGGTGACTGAAAGACACTTTCGTGATGTGATCGTTTCCAGTTTTGTTCTAACCAATTTAAGGTTGTGTCTAGTATTTCCTTCCAATTAACATTGTGGCGATAGTCTTCCGGTGCAAAATCTTCTGTTTTCCCTATTTTCTCCAGCTTTCTTATATTTATAGCTTGCGTCGAATTGAATGAAAAGTCAATGTTGATAATGCATAATTTGTCAGTGAAATTTGCAACCTCAATATTGCTCTCTAAGCAATACTCAGGCAGCCAAATCATCGTTGAATTTAGCCACCATTTCCAATTGGCTTCTTCATCATCATTATCGATTTCCACAATTGCAGAATAAGCTGCAATATTCTCGGAATCGGAAATTGGAAGACCATCATCGTTAATCTCCTGGGATCGTGTGTTTATCAACGTATCAGTTAGATCGGTTGATGAGACATTCGTCGCGAGATTTATTGACAGATTCGTTGGTTGTCTTGAATTAAGTGATATCCCGGGTAAGCAACTTTGCACAATAAAATTGGCAACCAGAGTGGATCCCAGAAGAGTAGCCAATCCGGCGGCATAAGTCGCCAGGCAGATCGAAGACACACTAATTAATGTTTGTGCGATTCTAATCAACTGAATGGAATTCATCAGACAACTCAATTCTGTATATGTACACCATCTGCGTTTGTGTATTTCTCGATATGCCACGTTTTTTTCTAGTTGTTGCAGCCTTTCCCAAAAATCTTGGTGCTGCACCAACACTGTCCAGTCCTGTGGCATAAAATCATAAAATACATTTTGATAAATGATACATAATCAATTGGTAACTTACAAATTATATAAATTTTAGATAATGTATAAACGATTATTTACGATTGCAGCAAGAAAATCTTTTTCCAATTTATTCATTCGAGATATAGTCACTTGTCCCGAATTTGCCCATTCTTTGTTGAAAACCTCATCTTCTTCGCCATCATCGTGCAAAAATTTACTGGCTACCATCTAATAAACGTTAACAAAAATTTATTCGTTAATTTAAATGATATTAAAAGTGTTGTCACGTCAAAATAAGATGACATGTCAAAATAAAGAATTATAAATACCAAAGAAACCAAGAATAGCTCAGACGGCGCTACTTGATGAAGATATTCCGGATTACAATTCTTTAATCTTTCAATATACAGCAAAGCCAACACAAGTGAGCAAGGGGAAACACATGCATTTCTAGATATTCTGCTTGCTTCTTCAACATCGAGTTTTTCCAATGTATGACCGCTCTTCACTTCAGTAAAAAATTCCGCTGCCAATTCTAAAAAGAAGAGATTAATTTATGAATCATGCTTTATGAATATGCATATTGATATTGAGTTAAGGGAATGTTTATTTTGTGGAAAGGAAAGAATAACAGAACATTATGTGTGTGAAGAGATAAAGGACAGGTTCATAAAGTTAAGTGAAGAAACAAGAAAGATCTTAAGCAGGAGTTAGATACAAAAAGAAAGGTGATAAGGAAATTTTGGAAAGACATGGAGAAGAAATTAAAGAAGGAAAGACAAAGACAGATAAAAGAAAGTGGATTAGGGATAAAACTAATAAGAGCTAAACAGAAAAGAAAACGGGTATAGGGTATGTAAAAACGGGTATTGTAAAAAAATAATGTTATAAAAAAAAGGAGTATAACTAAGGTAGAAAGTAGAATTATGTAAGAGATAGATAAAGTAGGCTAAGGTGATAATGGAAATAAAATAGATAAAATAAAAATAAGAACAAAAATAAGGAGAGGAACGAAAAAGCAGTTTAGAGTTGCAAAGAGGAAATAAGATAATTGTTATTTAAGAGATAGATACAAATAAGTGACAGAAGTATGGAAGGATATTAAAGACACATTATATAAACCAAATCCCTTTCTTAGCTGTTGTATATGTTGAAATAAATAAATAAAAATTCTCTATTTATTCTTTATCATTCTTCATAAAGTAAAATTAATTTTGAACGGAATAATATTTAAAATAAGAGCAAATAATGTTATTAAATATTATAAATTCAATTTAATAAAACTAAAGACAAATATTAAAAATTGATATTTCAAAACTGTTCCTTAAATGTTTTTTTTTAAATTCACATAAAACACAAAAATTATTCCCTCAAATAAAAACACAGTAAAAATAATTGGCCTATTTAATAATATAAAATTTATATTTATTAAAATAACAGTTAAATTTAGTAAAACAATTCATTTTATATAATATTTTTATAATTTGGTAGCGATCTGTCTAATCTACATTCCGAAAAATTAACAACTATTCTGATTAAAGTTTTACAAGACGACATTTTAATTTCTATCAAGAGATACATAGTGAACCAGATTTTAATTGATGACTAATTGCAAGAAAAAAAAACAACTTATTTATTATATGAATGTTTTATTATATGAATATTATATCCAAATGTAATCTAGAATTAGTAGTTTAATACATAGATTTTAGAAACATTTTCTTTTTAGCTTTATTAAGTATTAACATTGAAAATGATCTGAATGTATTGGTAAAAATATGTGTTATATTTGTTTATAAATTAAAATATTAGCATATATCAACTTGCTGTTGCACTCTTAATATTTGATTTTATTATTTGTTTTTATATAATTAAGTGAGCAACTATATTGATTATTTTTAATATAAAAGATAACTCTTATTTCTTATTGATCACATTAAATATTTTTACACAAATTTTGATTTATTAGACAACTATGTACTAATTGTAACTAATTTTTTATTAATATAAAAGATAACAATTTAAAACAATTTAAAATAAATTATTTTCACATATCAATATTCTAATTG